>Ga0187893_10000582_pt1 | contig 94088 bp, 81 predicted proteins | sample MA1701074metaG_FD_139574 | JGI IMG/M metagenome (GOLD analysis project Ga0187893, IMG submission 139574) | White microbial mat communities from a basaltic lava cave in the Kipuka Kanohina Cave System on the Island of Hawaii, USA - MA170107-4 metaG ... | reverse complement strand
CACCAACGCCCGCACCGCCCGCGCCCATTGTAGCGACGAACGGCCTCTTGAAGTGCACCCTCCACAGCCTCCGCTCCGGCGGCCCGCCTCCGAGGCGTCCCTTGACGGCCAGGAGCGCCATTGCGCCGTGGGCCGCTGCGGAATTTGAGTTCCGTGAAAACGAGCAGTTGACAACGGACTGGACGGTGAAGCGCATTGAAGCATTTGGCGCATCCAGCAACTACTTTTCCGGCGACCGATTGGTGGTGGAACTGGAACAGGGCCGACGTGTGGCGTGGTTCACCGGAGCGTTCTGGGACGAAACGGACTGGACCCTGATTGCCCACGTTGCGCCCACCCGAAATTTTCCCGGGGAATCCCTGTTGACCGTCCGCCTGCCGACCAAATTGTTTCTCCACCAAATATTCGTCACCAATCTTCAGGCAGAAGCCCGCGGGGTGAGACACTCAAGACTGGCCATCGGGCCGGCGCCGGTGGACTTGCGCGGCAAGGTGACACCCGAAAGGCGCGTGGCCTTTCTGAAAGTGAACTACACGGCTGCCGCGCCCGATTTGTATGTGGATGTCGCGAGTGCAACGGACGACCAGGGTCGTGACCTCGTCATAGACCGTTCAGTGGCATCATCGCCGGGGTCTTGGGAAGCGGATATGGAACTGCTGTTCAGCGCACAATATGTGGACCTCACCTTCGCAATTCATCGCAGCCGGAAGCTGGAGTTCAGAGTCAAGCCGGAGTGGGTTGGCACGAACGGAAGCAAGGCCAAGCCGTGAAACCTCGTGTTCGCCACTATTGTCTCGCTGCCGGCGCATTGTTCGCCGCGGCTGGCGCTTGGCTGCTTTCGAACGACCTGCAGCCAACAAGCCAGCGTCTGCCTAACGGCACCACGGTTTCATTGCTGGGCGTCAGCTATGGACGAAAACATGTAATGGTTCATGGCCCGTTTTGGCACCGTACCGTGGCGCGCCTATTGCCGGAGAGAGCGGCACGCCAGCTTGGCATCCGACTTGTCAGCCATACCACGACGAACGACACCTTAATGGTCTGGACGGAACTGCGCGATTTTCCGGGACCGATGAATCGAGTAACACCGGCACCGGTAGCTGTTTCTGATGGTCGGGGCACGGAGTTTTTTCAACGGGCTCCACAGATTCATTCGACGACCACGAACCGATTGTTCCAAGGCACTCTGTTCTCCGTCGTCCCGAAAGGGTCGAACTACCTTCGCGTTCTTGTCGGACCCCTCAGTGCTGCGGATGGAACGAAGCAGTTCGCGGTGTTACATACGCCAAACCCGGCACCCCGTTCCCGGCCAGCGTGGCAGGCACGGCCGTTTCCCATTGAAGCAAATGCGGGCGATGTAAGCTTTGTTCTGACGCGGCTTCGGCCATTGCATCGGCAAGAAGGGAAATTTGCTGAAACAGATACGGAGACGTGGATGGCTGCACGGTGCCATTTCGCCGAGCGAGGCATCACGAGCACAAACTGGCGCGTGGCAAATGTCGAAGTGTTTGACGAAGCGGGGGGCTGTTATTCGACACCGGTTCATTCGTACTCGACCGGTACTGAGTTGAAGCAAACAGATCTTGAGTTCCGCTGCGGCTTGGGAACGAACGCCGTCTGGAGACTGCGATTTACGCTGGCCAAAGTCGGCGGCTTTTCGTCCAACGAGATTGTTTCACTGGAACGCCTGCCCATTGCCACTGCCGAGTCTGGGAGTTCCAAACCCATTTCGCTGGACATACAAGGCGTGAAACTGTCGATCCAAACCGAATTCTTCATGATGAGCCACCCCAGGTTGGCCGCTCGTCTCAGCGTTCCAGACCAATCTGTCCAACTCGTGGCATTGAGGTTGGTGGATCAATCCGGTGCGAACATTACGTCCAGCCCTTATGGCAATCAGTTTACCGGAAGTTTCTTTTGGTCTCTCCCTCGGCGAGCGGAAAGTGAACGCAGGAACATCACTTTGCCGGAGACCGATTTCATGGATGTCACACTGGCGTTGAGCCGTCTGCGTTACGTGGAGTTACTGGTGAGGCCAGAACCGCCGTTCAAGTATTCGCCTTCGACCTTCCCTGCTACAACCAAATGAGCTACCAAAGCCGGCGATGAATCGTCCTGCCCTGTTCGCCGGAACGCTCTTTGTTTGTCTGGCGGCGTTGTGGCCGGCCCTTGCCCAGGAAGCCGTGTCCACTCCTGCGCGGTTGTCACCTGAACTCCAGCGCGGGCGTGAACTGGCGCAGAAGTATTGCGCAGCCTGCCATCTGTTCCCTGAGCCGGAGTTGCTCACCAGGACGGCGTGGATTCATCACATCCAGCCGGAGATGGCCAAGTGGCTCGGCATCGAGCGCGTGGACTACGAAAGCATGGCGGATGGAAAGATTCTTCAGGAGTCGAAGCTGTTCCCTCCGTCGCCGATTATCTCCGAGGAAGAATGGTTTGCAGTCTGGGACTACTACCGCACTGCCGCGCCGAGCCGCCCGTTGCCGCAACCTGCGAAGCCTGCCGTGCGCGCCGGGCTGAAACAATTTCGTGTAAAGAAGCTCAATCCGCACAGCGGCGCGCCTATGACGTCGCTGGTGAAAATCGACCCCGCGGGCAAGCGATTGTTCGCCGGCGACGCCATCGGCAACACACTCTTCACCTTGAACAGGGCGGGCGAAGTAACAGAGCGCCTGCGTCTCGCCAGCGGTCCGGTGAGCCTCACGGTGAGCGACACCGGGCTCTATGCTACGCTCATTGGGCGTATCTTCCCCTCAGAGGCAGAGGAGGGCGCGGTGCTGCTGCTGGCCGGCGCCGATGGCAAAGCCGCGCCGCGCCCGCTTCTGGCAAGCCTCCGCCGCCCCACCGACACCGTTGTCGCACACCTGAATACCGACCGCCGCGAAGACTTGGTCGTTTGTTCCTACGGCAACCGGCTCGGGCGCGTCTCGTGGTTCGAGGGAAAAGAAGGTGGTGCCTTTGAAGAACATGTATTGCTTGACCGCCCCGGTGCGGTGCGCACTGACGTGCGCGACTTCAATGGCGATGGGCGGCCCGACATCATCGTGTTGATGGCGCAAGCGCGCGAAGGCGTTTACCTGTTCCTCAACCAAGGCCGGAACCAATTCCAAATGGAAACCCTGCTGGAGTTTCCCCCGTCGTGGGGCCTGGCGGGTTTCGAACTTACGGACTTCAACAAGGACGGCAAGTTGGACCTGCTCGTGGCCAACGGAGACAATGGAGACTTCGGCCTTTCGCTCAAAGGCTATCACGGCGTGCGTCTTTACCTGAACGACGGCAGCAACCATTTCCGCGAAGCGTTCTATTATCCGATGCACGGCGCCTACAAAGCCGTGGCGCGCGACTTCGACGGCGACGGCGACCTGGATCTCGCCGCGATTGCTTTTTATCCCGACTTCGAGCAGGTGCGTCCCGAAAGCTTTGTGCATCTGGAGAACGTCGGTGGGATGAAGTTCGACGCCTCCACGTGTGCCGAGAGCAACACGGGCCGTTGGATGGTGATGGACGCTGGCGACCTGGATGGCGACGGGGATGAGGACCTCGCGTTGGGATCTTTCGTCCACGGTCCGACGACCATGCCTGTGCCGCAAACGGCCCGCGATTACTGGCGGACCAATGGAGCGGTGGTCTTGCTGTTGGAGAACATAAAGAGATGATCCTTGCTCGAATGTGGGGAGCGCCGGTCACCGGCCCGGCGCGCTTCGGCGTGGTTGTGAGTTCGCGCCGTGCCGGCGACCGGCGCTCCGATTCCGTCCATCAGACGGAGGCGGGATCAAGATGCGCCGCGCGAATTTTCATTGCCGCAATACTGCTCGTCTTGCCCTTGATGCTTCCAGCGCAAGCTCCGTTGTTGGAGGATGACTTTGATGACGGAGTCATCGATTCCGCGCTATGGCGGGTTTCGCTTCCCTTTTCAAATGCGCTGCCGTCCAGCGCCGCGGAAACCGGCGGTGGTCTTGTGTTGTTCCGGAGGGGCGGTATTGACTCTCTTGGCACATTTGCCGGAAGCCTGGATATTCAGGGAAAGTTTCGTTTTACTGGAGACAACGATACTCTCTCTGTGGTGTTTCGCTCCGATCTGACCGTGACCAATCAAGCGGAGCGACGAGGCGTGCAGGCGGCGTTGCAGGAGTCCACGGGCCGGGTTTTCCTCATACCTGAACCGTTCGCCTCAACTCCCACGTCGGGCGTGTTCATGATTGCGAAGAATCAGGATGTCACCTTTCGGATCACCGACAATGGCGATTTGGTGAAGCTCTATCTGAATGATTTGTTTTTTCCCGTGATGAGTGTCGCCATCACCAACCGCCGCGGTAGCCATGTCTCGCTCTACAATTCCCTCCACCCCGCCGGACGCGCGCAGGTGGACCACTTTTCCGTGCGTCTGTTGCTGACTTCCATTTTCATCGACGACCAACTCATCCATGAAGGCCCCGTCAGCAAAGCCACTGCTCTCCAGGTAAAGTTCCAGCCGTTCTACACGAACAGCCAGGTGTATTACACGTTGGACGGGACTGAACCTTCGTTTGTTTCCACCGAGTACACCGGCCCTTTTACGATCGCAGCATCCGCCACCATCCGCGCCATCTCCTACCGCGCCGACTTTCTCGACTCCACCGGATCGCCGGCCATCGAGGTGCAGGTGGTGCCCGAGGTTACACTAACCAACGAGACACTGGGCGGCGGGATTGTGCAATTTGATCCGCCAGGCCCCACCCATTTCAGCAACACGGTGGTGTCGATGACCGCCGTCGCCGCGCCGGGCTGGCAGTTTCTTCGTTGGGATGGAGCTGTCGGTGGAAGGATGACGAGCAACAGTGTTACGATGACCAATCACCTCGCTGTCCGCGCAGTGTTCGGGACAGGTCTGACCCTCAGTTCGATTGGTTCCGGTCAGGTTCAAACCCATCCGCCGGGGCCGATTCACGCTTACGGATCGAGAGTGCGAGTGATGGCTGTTCCGTCTTCAGGTAGTTATTTTATTCGGTGGGCCAACTCGCTCGCGGGAAACTCCAGTCCGGGAACGCTGGTGGTGACGAATGCCGCTCCTGGGATTTCCGCGCTATTTTCGGGCCTCGTCGGCGATCAGGTGTCTTTGACGCTGTTGGTCGATGGATTTGGAACGGTGTCTCTTTCGCCCGCGATGAATGTCTTCACCAACGACCAATCGGTCACACTGACCGCGTTGCCAGACATTGATCAGGTCTTCCTCGGATGGACTGGCGATGCCTCTGACAGCACAAATCCGCTTAGGGTGATGATGGATGCCAGCAAAACGTTGACGGCTCGGTTTGCTCCTGGGGTGAAGTTCCAACCAGCTTTGTCGAAGTTTGACACCAACGGTTTCCTGCTCTTGATCAGGGGCCAGCCGGGTTTTGCCTTTGGATTGCAGGCCTCTTCCGATCTGCTTGAGTGGGATTGGGTGGCGACTTTGACCAATGTTGACGGGAACCTTCTCTATCAACATCACGCCGCCACAAATCAGCCGATGCTCTTCTACCGCGTGGTGGCGCCGTAAAAATCGGCAGAACCCGTCGAACGCGTTGCATTCCTTTCGCATTTTCTCTTCAACTTTTTTGCTGCAATTTGACGGACCGTGGTGTCTATCCATCCGCATGAAAAACTGGTTTGCCCTGCTGGCCGTCGCTGCGTTGCTCGCGGCCTGTGCTTCCAATATGAATTCTACTTCGCGCGCGAGATTCACCTATCCCGAAACCAGGAAAGTAGAGTTGATCGAAAACTTGCACGGCACCCCGGTGCCCGACCCCTATCGCTGGCTGGAGGATGATAACTCGGCGGAAACGAAAGCCTGGGTAGAGGCGCAGAACAAGGTGACGTTTGCATATCTTGAGCAGGTTCCTGCGCGAGCGAAACTTAAGGACCGACTGACGAAGTTGTGGAACTACGAGCGTTACGGCACACCGTCGAAGGAGGAGGGGCGCTACGTCTTCAGTAAGAATGACGGGCTGCAAAACCAAAGCGTCCTCTACACGATGCGATCCCTGGATGAAACGCCGAAGGTGTTGCTCGACCCGAACAAGCTTTCGGCGGATGGGACTGTGGCGCTGGCGTCGCTCTCGTTGTCGGAGGACGGCAGGCTGATGGCATACGGCATCTCGGTTGCGGGATCGGACTGGAATGAAATCAAAGTGCGCGAGGTCGATTCGGGCAACGAACTGACGGACCACATCAAATGGGTGAAGTCGAGCGGCGCTTCGTGGACGAAAGACTGCAAGGGCTTCTTCTATTCCCGCTACGACGAGCCGAAGTCAGCAGACGCGCTCAAAGGCGTGAACTATTTCCACAAACTTTACTATCACAAGCTAGGCACGCCGCAGGCGGAGGACGTGCTCATCTACGAACGGCCCGACCAGAAGGAGTGGGGCTTCAGCGGCGGCGTCACGGACGATGGCCGCTATTTGATCATTCATGTGTGGCAAGGCACGGACACGAGAAATCGGCTTTTCTACCAGGACCTCGAAAAGCCCCACGCGAAAGTGGTGGAGTTGCTCAACGATTTCGATGCCGACTACTCCTTCATCGACAACGTCGGCACGACGTTCTACTTCCGCACGGACTTGAACGCACCACGAGGCCGGGTGATCGCCATCGATCTGGCGACACCGCAGCGGGCGAACTGGGTGGAAGTGATACCACAGACGGCGGAGCGGTTGCAGGGCGTGGGACTAATTAACAATCAGTTCGTGGCGTTCTATCTGAAAGATGCGCGCACGGAGGTGAAGATTCACGACCTGCACGGCAGGTCAGTGCGCACTGTCGAACTGCCAGGCATTGGTACGGCGGGTGGCTTTGGGGGCAAGCGAACGGAATCAGAAACATTTTACGCGTTCACCGGTTTCACCGCGCCGACGACGATTTACCGCTACGATATGAAGACGGGCACGAGCACACTGTTCCGGCAGCCCAAGGTGGATTTCGATCCGGCGAAATTCGAGACGAAGCAGGTTTTCTACAGCAGCAAGGATGGGACGCGCGTGCCGATGTTCATCACGCACAAGAAGGGTCTGAAGCTTGACGGCAGGAACCCCACGTTGCTTTACGGCTACGGCGGATTTGACATCAGTCTTACGCCAAGCTTTTCCGTCAGCACAGTGGTCTGGATGGAAATGGGCGGCGTGTACGCCGTGCCGAACCTGCGCGGTGGGGGCGAGTACGGCAAAGCCTGGCACGAGGCAGGGACGAAACTGAGGAAGCAAAATGTCTTCGACGATTTCATCGCGGCGGCGGAGTGGCTCATTGCCAACAAATATACTTCGCGCGAAAAACTCGCCATCAGCGGTGGCAGTAATGGTGGACTGCTGGTGGGCGCGTGCATGACCCAGCGGCCGGAGTTGTTCCGCGCGACGCTGCCGGCGGTGGGCGTGATGGACATGCTGCGCTTTCATAAATTCACGCGCGGGTGGGCCTGGACCAGTGATTATGGTTCGCCGGATGACGCGAAGGAGTTCAAGGCGCTGCTGGCGTATTCGCCGTATCACAATTTGAAAGCGGGCGTGAATTATCCGGCGACGATGGTGACAACGGCTGACCACGACGATCGCGTGGTGCCAGCTCACAGCTTTAAGTTCGCCGCGCGTTTGCAGGAGGCTCACCGTGGCGCAAACCCCGTGCTCATCCGCATTGAGACGAAGGCCGGGCACGGCGCGGGCAAGCCGACGAGCAAGTTGATTGAAGAGGCCGCCGACCGATACGCCTTCCTGGTGCGCGAGCTAAATGTGAACGCGGAGGGCTTGTAGAACTTGCGTTGGTGTGGCAGTTATCTCGCGCGCATCGCCACGGCTTGCCGGGGTGGGAATGGGTTCAAAGAATCGCAGAAAGGGAATGGCTGGAGAATGAGCATGAAGTCAGGCAAGGCGGGGTTGATGGTTATCCTGTGGGTAACCGGCGTGGTTCAGATCCAGGCGGAAGTTCTGCGCCTGGAGTCAGCGGGAGCGCGCGGAGGCACTTCGGACGTGGGGGACAGGGCTAGGTTTTACCAGGCAGAGAACTATGTGAACTGGAACCTGCCGTGGCGGTGGGATTGGAAATCGGGCTGGCATCTCCAGACACGTCTGGATCTGACCGCCGGCTGGATCAATGGGCGTGGGGAAGATGCCGTCGTGGGCACGCTTGGGCCCAGCCTGGAGTTGAGTTGGGACCAGATTCCCCTGACGCTCGATGCCGGCTCCCGCCCCACCCTGCTGAGCCGGGAGCAATTCGGGAACACAGATTTCGGCACGGTGTTTCAATTCACCACTCATGCGGGTTTGACGTGGAAGACTGGTAAACACCTTTCGATAGGCTGCCGCTTTCAGCACATGTCCAATGCGAACATTGGGCCGTCGAATCCCGGCTTGAATCTATATCTGATTGGCGTGGGCTGGCGGTTTTGAGCGGCTTCACCGCCGTTGACCGAAGCGGTTCGGAAAACAAGAACAGGGACGGCGTCGCCACCGTCCCTGTCTCGCTTATGTTACCAACCAGCCGGCGATTGTTCCGCCGGCAAACCGTCACGCCGCGGCTTCGTGATGCACCCAGTGGAAGGCGTGTTGCACCAGTTCGGTGGCGTTCTTCAAGTTGAGCTTGCTCTTGATGTATTCGCGGTAGGCTTCCACGGTACGCACGCTCAGATGCAACTGTCCGGCAATCTGCCTCGTGCTGCAGCCCTCGCCGATCAACCGAAAAACTTCCAACTCGCGGTCCGTCAATTGTTCGATGGGGGAGCTGATGACCTTGCCTTTGCCGCTGGCCATCTGCTGGAGCATTTTGCTCTTCATTTTTTCGCTAAGGAAGATTTCCCCTTGAAGCACTTTGCGGATGGCGACCAACACCTGCTCGATGGCTTCTTCCTTCATGATGTAACCGAGGCTGCCGGCGCGCAGGGCGCGTTCGGCGTAGAGCGATTCATCGTGCATCGATAGGACCAAAGTAGGCAAGTCGGGATAACGCGCTTTGAGATTTTTCACCAGTTCGATGCCGTTGCTGGCTTTGAGCGAGATGTCGATGACGGCGATGTCGGGATTGAGCGTGCCGGCGAGATCGAAAGCGGTCGGGCCATCCTCCGCCTCGCCGCAGATCATCATGTCGGCCTCCTGGTTGATGAGCTTGCCCAGGCCGGCGCGAAGGATGGGATGATCATCCACCAGCAACACTTTGGTTTTCGGCTTGCGGTTGACGGCTGGCTCGGCGGCCTTGTGGGCCGTGGTGTCCGCTTCCTTGTGCTTTTGTTGTTTGGAGTCAGTTTTCATCGCTATGAGGATTAAAAGTGCAACTTACCACCGTGCCCCCGTGCTGGCCGGGTTGAATGTCGAGCGTGCCGCCAACCTTCTGCGCGCGATACGTCATGATGCGCATGCCAAGGCCGGTGCGGCGCGCGTTCTCAGGCGGAAAGCCGACGCCATCGTCGGTGATGCGGAGAACGGCTTTGTCGCCCGCGGTGCCCAGGAGTAAACTGACGCGATGGGCTTTGCCATGTTTCACCGCATTGTTAATTGCTTCCTGGGCCAGGCGGAACAAATGAGTGGAAGCGTTCTTGTTGTCCACGACAAGATTGCTGTCACACTCCACCGAGCAGGAAATCTGGAACAACTGCTCCGCCGTGCCGGCCAGTTCGCGCAGTGACTGGCAGAGGCGCGTGGATTCGACTTCCACGGGAAACAATCCGCGAGCCAGATTGCGAGTCTGGGAAAGCGCTTCGATGACGAGCTTGCTGATCTCAGCTGCTTCGGCGGCTTCGGGCAGTTTTTTGGCCGCGAGATTTTTCTCCAACGCTCGGCACAGGAAGGTGATGCCCGTCAGGTGTTGCCCCAAACCGTCGTGGATGTCCTGGCCGATGCGCGTTTGTACGCGGTTGCTGCTCTCAACAACTTCTTTCTCGAGCGTTTCCCGGTCTGTGACATCGCGCACGACAGCCAGAGCGGTTCCCCCGCCCCGCAAGGCGAGGTGGGTCTCGAAGTAGCGCAGTTTGCCGGGAAGAAGATACTGGCAGGAAAAAGTCTGCGTGACGCCGGTGCGAAACACTTTCTCCAGGTAGTGCATGACGAGTTGCGCGATTGGAGTGGTCAGCAAATCCATGACGCGATGGCCGACGACTGTCTCCGACGTTAAGGCGAACTCATTGTCCTTGGGGGCGTGGAGGCTGAGAATGAGTCCGTCCTTGCGGACCTCAAATATCAAATCGGAAGCGGTGTCCAGTAGTGCCCGATTGTATTCTTCGCTGCGTTGGAGAGCTTCGCGCAGGCGGGCAATCTCAGTTTTGTCATCGGTGGCCGGTATCGGCTCGATTGGCGCCGGAACCGTTCGGGCTGAAGCAACGGAACGCGGCTCCGGTGGCCGGTGGCCAGTGTTGCTAAAGTCCTTTGCCGTAATCATGGGCGCAATTCAATAGTCAATCACTCGAATGATCGTTTCTTGCCTGAACCATCGGCAGGTCGATGGAAAAACCTAAGCCTTTGGCTGATGTGAATTCGGGAACCAAAGAGGGAAGGACGAGCTTAGGACCCAGTCCCGGAAAATCTTTGTCGAAACTGGGCAGTTCTCCAACTACATCCAGCGACGGGCTTATCTGGATGAGGATTGCAGTCCTACTGATCCGGCAACACGCGCCAGTTCAGACGTTCAACCCAAACAAGCGCTGATGTTCCTGGATGGCGTAACGGTCGGTCATGCAGGCCAGGTAGTCGCAAACAGCGCGTGGCCAGCCATCCTGCCGGGCGCGCTGGCGGAAGAGGTCGCTGATTTGACGTGGATGGTTGGTGAAGTGCCGGAAGAGTTCCTCCAACATCCGCACCGCGCGGCGGTTCGGCTCGTGGACCTCCGGATTGTAATAAAGATTCCGGTAAAGGTATTTCCTCAGCTCCAGGTTTAACAACCGGCGCCTGGGGCTGTAACGCACCAGCGGCCGGGGTTGAAGCCGGACTTCGTCGGCGGATTGCACACCCGCGGCTGCGATGTGCTTCTCGGAAGTTTCAACCACGTCCTTAACCTGTTCGTCGATGATACAGCGGATGACGTAGTAGCGGCGGCTTTCGTCCGGCAGCGCTCCGAAGTCTCTCTTCACCCGCAACGCGGCCTGCCGCCACACCTGCACGTCGCGGTGAAGCCGGGCTTCCGAAAGCAGCCGCGCCGCGAGGCCATCGTCCAGGTCGTGACTGTAGTAAGTGATCTCGTCCGCGAGGTTCGCCACCTGCGCCTCCAGCGACGGTGACCTGGCCTTGAAGTCCTTTCGTTGCGCCGGCTGATCGTAACTCGTGAAATGTTTGGCCAGCCCTTCACGGACTTCCCATGACAGGTTCAGGCCAGGGAATCGTGGGTATTTCTGCTCAAGGAACTCCACGACCCGCAGGCTCTGGCGATTGTGCTCGAAGCCGCCCTGGCCGCGCATCAACCGATCCAGCGCCGTTTCGCCTTTGTGGCCGAATGGCGAATGGCCAAGGTCGTGAGCCAGCGCGATGGTTTCGGTCAGGTCTTCGTTGAGGCGCAGTGCGCGGGCGATGTTCCTGGCGATGGCGGCAACTTCCATGGTGTGAGTCAGCCGGGTGCGCAGGTGGTCGCCGGTGCCATTGAGAAAGACCTGGGTCTTGTACTCCAGACGGCGAAAGGCACGCGAGTGGATCACGCGATCGCGATCGCGCTGATATTGAGTGCGAAACTCGGGCGGATCCTCGTCATGCACGCGCCCGCGGCTGTCGGCGCTGAACTGGGCGTACGGCGCGAGAATCCGACGTTCGCGTTCCTCCAATTCCGGTCGGTCGCAGGGCATGGGCGGACCGCTTCGGCTCACTGCGCCAGCACTTCCTGCACGGAGATGCCGCGCAGTTCCAGCAACCGGCGGATGGTGTCCTCAATCAAGTTGTTCGGGCAGGATGCGCCTGCCGTGACGCCAACGGTAATATTACCCGCCGGCAGCCAGTTCTCGGTCTCGACCTCCTGGTGGCGGTGCTGGTTGTAGTGCTGGATGCGTTTGTCTGAAACCATCTTGGCGGCGTTCTTGATGAAGTAGGTGGGGAGCTTGGCTTCGCCCATCTCCGCCAGGTGCGACGTGTTCGATGAGTTGTAGCCGCCGATGACCAGCAGAAGATCGAGCGGGTCGGCCAGCAGTTTTTGCAGGGCATCCTGGCGATCCTGCGTGGCGCCGCAAATCGTGTCGAAGAACCGGAAGTGCCGGTCGAGGTTCGCGGCGCCGAACTTTTTCTCCATCGCGGCGCGCAGGCGACGCTGTACCTCTTCCGTCTCTCCGCGCAGCATCGTTGTCTGGTTGGCGACTCCGATGGCTCGCAGATGCACGTCGGGATCAAAACCGGCTGAATACGCGCCCTTGAACTTGTTCAGGAACTCCTGCTTGTTGCCGCCGTTGAGGATGTAATTGCAGACATAGTCCGTCTCGGCCAGGGTGAACACGACCAGGTAATGTCCTCCGCCGTTGGCCGTGGCGCGCGAGCTCGTAGCCTTGGTTTCCTCGTGCCAGGCCTTCCCATGAATGATGCTGGTCACGGAATCATTCGCGTATTGCCGGACGCGCTTCCACACGCTCATCACGTCGCCGCACGTCGTGTCCACAAACTGGCAGCCCCTGGCCTTGAGCTTTTCCATGGTCGCGGTCTCCGCGCCGAAAGCCGGGATGATCACGACGTCGCCCTGATTGAGGTCTTCCAGTTCCGCGTTCTTTTCCTTGCCGGAGAGGAACTTGATGCCCATCTCGCGAAGCTGATCGTTGACCTCCGGGTTGTGAATGATTTCCCCCAGGATGTAAATGGGCTTGTCGTGAAACGCCTTGCGCGCGGCGTAAGCCAGATCGATGGCCCGCTCCACGCCGTAGCAAAACCCGAATTCCTTCGCCAGCTTCACTGTCAGCCCGCCCGCCGAAATCACATGGCCGCGCGCCCGGATGCGGTCCACCAACTCGCTGCGATAATGCGATTCTACCTGCGCCTGCACGGCTTCCATGATGTCGGGCCGGCGCAAATTGATCTTCTGCGGAGCGGGCGGCGCGCTGGGCGCTGGTGTTGTCATACGAACGTACGGTAGCAAGCGCGGACAGTCCGTCGAGAACAAAGCCATAGGGGATCGAAGCGCAACTTGGACAGCAGGTTCGCCGCGCCGTGCTGGGGAGGGAGGATCGACGTATCGTCGCAACAGGCTTGATAACAGATCAACCTGCGCAAAAGGCCCCATTTCAGTCGGTATTTTGCGGCTTCGACGGCGAAAACTTTCCCGAAAATTTTTGTGGCATAAATGAAGTCGTTTGGTACATTCGCGCACTCTCGATTCGGAGAACCAAATCGGAATCCGTTCCGGCGCGAGATTTTCGGAAAAAAGTCGAACTCGATTTAGTTTGTGAGCACCAGCAAGAAACCTGCAAAGAAGTCGGCCGCCGCGAAGGGCAAGCCGCGGTCAGGAGCGACTACCGCCGCGATCCTGGGTAATTTCTCCGCCAAGCCCACGAAGACTCCAACGGCTGTCGGCAACCGTCATGTGAAGATCAAGAGTGAGTGGGTGAAGTACTACCAGAACTTGCTCGACTTGCGCGAACGGCTGCTCCGCCAGATGAACGGGCTGGCCAAGGAATCGGCGGAGGAAATGGCCAGCTATAGCCTGCACATGGCGGATTCCGGCACGGACAATTTCGACCGCGATTTTGCCCTCAGCCTGCTGTCCTCGGATCAAGATGCCATTTACGAAATCGAGGAGGCTTTGAAACGCATTGAAAAGAACACATACGGGGTGTGTGAACTGACCGCCAAACCCATTCCCCGGGCCCGACTGGACGCGATTCCCTGGACTCGTTTCACAGTTGAGGCGCAAGCGCAACTCGAACGCGAAGGGGCGTTGCGTCAGAAACGCCTCGGCGCTTTGGGCACAGTGGACAGCGCCGGCTCTGCGGAGGTTGAAGAGGAAGACGAAGTCGAAGAAAAACCCGCAAAAGAAAAGGAGTAACCATGCCCAGAGAGATTATCACAATCGAATGCACTGAGGCCCGCAAGGAAGGCAAGTCTCCTTCGCGTTACACCACCACGCGCAACAAGAAACTACAAACGGAGAAACTTGAGATCAAAAAATACAATCCTTTCCTCCGTCGGCACACTCTTCACCGCGAAATCAAGTAACTGATATGCCCCGCAAGACGAACACTGAAAAACGCGAAGGCGGCAGAGGTCGCTCCGTCGGCATGGAGAAACGCACTCCGCGGCCCAAACCCAAAATCGATTTCACCCTCGATGCGCTGGAATTCAAAAACGTCAATTTGCTCAAGCAGTTCGTGACGGACAACGGGCGCATTCTCCCGCGGAAGTACACCGGGCTTCCCGCCCACTACCAGCGGCGGCTCAACCGCTCCATCAAGCGCGCCCGGCAGATGCTCCTGATGAAGTAGCTTCTCCTGCTTTCGCTTCAGCAATTTCGCATCCCGCTGTCTTGAGGACTGCGGGAATTTTTTTCGTTGGAACCCGTCAGACAAACGTAGCTGACAACCGGGTTAATCTGTTAAGGTGCGCGCACGATGAACGAGCAAGCCGCCGTCTCCACGCCTGTGCTGATTTCAATGTATGGTGGCTTGATCATCCTGGCTTCTCTCGCCGGGGGATGGCTTCCCATCGCTGCCCGGCTTACACACACACGTTTACAGGTCGCAATCAGCTTCGTCGCCGGCCTGATGCTTGGAGTTGGATTGCTCCACATGCTGCCCCATGCCTGGCACCAGTTTCGTTCCATCGATCGCGTAGTGCTGTGGCTGGTGGCTGGGTTCCTCGTCATGTTCTTCGCTCAACGTTTTTTTCATTTCCACCATCACGATGTGCCGGATGAAGCCGCTGAACACGACCATTTCTCGCACGCAGACCATGAACACTGCGAACATTCATTGGCGGAACAGTCTGCCCGACGACTTTCCTGGGTGGGGGCGGCGGTCGGGATGACGCTTCATTCGCTCATTGATGGCATGGCGTTGGCCGCCAGCGTGCAGGCGGAAGCAGACGGAGCAGGAATACGCGGCCTGGGTGCTTTCCTGGTAATCCTGCTCCACAAGCCTTTTGATGCAATGGCCATCAGCACGTTGATGAGAGCGGGCGGGCGATCAAAGTATTCGTGCCACTTGGTCAATGGTTTGTTCGCGGTGGCAATTCCGGTCGGGGTGGCCCTGTTTTATTTCGGCGTGAGCCAATCCGGAACTGTTGAAAGCGATGTTTTGGGAGCCGCACTCGCGTTTGCGGCAGGAACGTTTCTTTGCATTTCAACGAGCGACCTGCTTCCGGAAATTCAGTTTCACACTCATGACCGCGTCAAACTCTCCTTTGCACTGCTGGCTGGATTGGGCCTGGCGGTGTTGATCGGCCGTTTTGAAACATCGGGTCATGATCGTCATCATGATGACGATGGACCACCCGCCGCAGTCGAACCCGCCAAATGAATGCGCGGTGCCACGCTTACGCGTGGCTGCGCCCAAATCCAGTTTGCGCCTCAGTTATCAGGCCGGGCTTTCTCCTCCCCAGTCACTCAGTTTGATGTATTCCTTGATCTTTCGTCGTTCGTAGCGGTGTTTCTGGGCTTTGGCCGGACGATCATCGGCCTTGCGGAAGGGGTGTTTGGGATTGCGAATGATTTCTGCGATGGCTTCTATGGTTTTGCTCATAGCTTCGTTTTCCTTTTATCACCGGATACTCCGACCGAAATCAAAGCTGGCGAGATGCCAAGGGAGAAGGAGGAGGCAACTGTTTTAACGACTACAGTCATTTCCACCATGTTGTAACTCATGGTGCAGATTCGACTATGCCGCGTGAGGAAAAGTTCAAGAAAATCTCTGACGAAATTTGTCCCGGCTGTCCGCAAAAATACAGAAACCCGCCGCCGGGACATTCATCGTTGCGAAAACGTCGCCGACTCCCACTCATTCTCAGCGCGGTGGGCCTTCAGCTTAAGGCCAGCGGATTCGTAAGCGCGCCGGAGGGCAATGAATTGAGAGCGTAAGATCCCAGCAAGGATTAGCGTGCCACCGGGCGAGAGACGGGCGAGGACGCGGGTTTGTTCGGCGAGCAACAGGTCGCAAATTAAATTGGCGCAAATGGCGTCGTACTTCCGGCTTGGCCTGAATGGCAGTTGGCGCAGATCCTCCACTGTGAACCGGACTCGCTTCAAAACCCGGTTCCGGGAAGCATTGCTCTTGGCGATTCTGACGGCGTCCGGATCAAAGTCGAAGGCTTCGACAGGAGCGTATCCCAGCTTGGCGGCAGCAATCGCGAGGATACCGGATCCGCTACCCATATCCAGAAACGATTGTTCCCGCTCCTTTCGTCTGGCGGCCACAAGTTGCTCAAGGCAAAAGCGCGTGGTGGGATGCTGGCCGGTCCCAAAGCTCAACCCCGGATCCAGCACCACGACGCTTTGACCAGGGCGTGGCGCGCGCTTGCTCCAGCTTGGTTTCACCAGGAGCGCTGACCCGATGGCGATGGGTTTGAAGTGCCGCTTCCAGGATTCAGCCCAATCCTGATGGTGGAGCCTGCGAGTTGAGATCGTTCCCGAATCAGCAAGCAATGCACTGCTCCCGATTTGCCTCAGTCCTGCCCGCAAACGCGATTGTTTAAGGGGCGACCAGTCAGAGAAATACTTCAAGTAAACTGAAGCGGTGATTCGACCACTATCGACATCATGGTAACTGGATGCAGGGAGACCAAAGACCTCGTTCAACAGAGCGCACACCGTCTCTTCTGCTTCCGCTGTCACTTCCACAGAAACTTGCAGCAATGGGCCGGTTTTCACGAGGGATCGCGCCACGGAGCAAAGTTAACCAAAGTCACTTCGGTTTTGGTCTCGTGACGTTCTACCTGGCTGACGGTGGCATAATCGATCTCGAAAGCCGCCATTTTTGGAAGAGCCAGGTCGAGAAGGATGGAGAGCATCATGCGAATTACTCCGCCGTGACAGACGATGGCGACGCTCTCTCCGGCGTGTTCCCGGACGATCTCTTGCAAGGCCGGCTCCACCCGGGCGCGAAATCCAGCGCCCGTTTCGGCATTCGCGATGGCCCCTTGCTCGATTCGTTCCAGCCAATCGAACGCGCTAACCTGGTAGCGGCTGTGGACCTGTTCCCACGTCAGGCCAGTCCAATCGCCAAAGTCCACTTCGCGAAATTCCGGGCGCGTGATCGCTGGCTTGGGGCAGTGACTGGCGAGCGGAGCGAGAGTCTGTTGCGCCCGGCGCATGGGGCTGGCGTAAATGGCATCAATGGGACGGCGTCGCAGGAAATTGGCCAGCGCCCGCGCCTGTTCATGGCCTCGTGGCGACAGGTCCATGTCGATGCGCCCGCCGAAGACGCGGTGATAACGCTCCTCGACTTCTCCGTGGCGAAGGAGGAATAACCTTGTCGGAAAAACCATTTTGGCTCAGGCGAGCGCGGCTTGTTGCAATTCCAGGAGCCGCCGGATGCCCGCCTTGCCCAGCGCCAGCAATGCCGCCAGTTGCGCTTCACTGAAGGTCGCTTCTTCGCCGTTGCCCTGAAGTTCGATGAACTCGCCGGCGCTGTTCATCACCAGGTTCATGTCCACCGCGGCGGCCACGTCCTCGGTGTAACACAGATCCAACGCCGGTTGACCATTGACGATGCCGACACTGACGGCGGCGACGGGATTCAACAGAGGATTCTTTGGCAGCTTCCCCTCGGCGATGATCTGTTTAAACGCCAGTGACAAGGCCACAAACGCTCCGGTGATCGCGGCGGTGCGCGTTCCGCCGTCAGCTTGCAGCACATCACAATCGACCCAAATTGTTCTCGGCCCGAGCCATTCAAGGTCGACGCACGCTCGCAATGACCTCCCGATCAAGCGCTGAATTTCCTGCGAGCGACCGTCAATCTTGCCCTTGGAACTGTCTCTGGGCTTTCGCTGCAACGTCGAGTAAGGCAGCATTGAATACTCAGCCGTAATCCAGCCGCCGCTGACGCTTTGCTCCTTCATCCAGCGAGGCACGATCTCTTCCACGGTCACCCCGCAAATCACCCGCGTTTGACCCCACTCGATGAGGGTAGAGCCGGTGGCATTCGGAGCAATGCCATTTTGGAAGCGGATAGGCCTGAGCTCGTCGGCGCGCCGGCCATCAGCGCGGAGCAGCGGAGGGATGGTTTCACTGGCCGTATTCGTCATACGTCTGGATGCTACGAAGGTGCCTTGGAAAGTTCAAAGGGCAAATGACGCCACGATGAACCTTGCGCCCGATCCAAACATTGCGTGCGTCATCGCCCTTTCGTTTCGATCCCGGCAAACAGACTTTCCAGATTGTTCAGCGGGACGTCCTTCTTCGCGGCAGGATTGAGCGCCTGCTTCAGATAACTAACGGCTTCTGAGATGCTCCGCGCGCTCTTGGGGATGGTGGCGCCGGCGGCGTTCGGGTGGCCGCCGCCTTGGAGTTTCTCCGCCACTTTGAGGGCTTCGCCGTTCCGGCTTCGCAGGCTCACGATGATGAGCCCATTTGCCCGGCGGAAGAGAGTAACCAGAACAGGAAACGGCGTGGCTTGCTGCTCCAGCAATTGATGCACAATAAGGTTGTTGTTTCCAATCACGGTATCCACGTAGCCGACGCTCGCACTGAGCGGCTCAACATTTTGCTTGCTCCATTCGAAACCAAGCGGGTCTTCCACGCGGCGCTTCACTTGCATGACTTCCAGGAGCGGATGATTGAGCAAGGATTCCAAACGCCCGGACAACAGTGCGTGTAAATTCCAAAACCCATACGTCTTCACAAGATTGGCATAGTCATTCGCAGGGAGAAAATCCGGATCGCTTTCGAGGAAAAGGTCGGCCACATTGTTCAGGTGGACGAGGCGATCCAACTCCGGCGACGCCATTTCGTGCTCGCGGCATAATTCATAACAGAGCAGTCCCGCGGACTTGCCGACGTCGTGGATCAGTTGGGCCTTTCGGGGCGCGAGATCCGTGGCGTGGTGATCGATGATAACCCAGTTCGGTTTGTCCAGTCGCGCCTCGAAGCTTAGATCAGATACCCAGGCGGCGGCTTCTCGAGGCTCGCGCTGCCGCCACGTATGGTAGTGATGTGCCTCCAACGGCACATCCACGTGGAAAAGCCGCTGCGCCAGCCGCTGAAGCAACAAGCCGGAAACCAGTCCGTCAAGATCGCTTTCGTGAGTAAAAATAATCTGAGGTTTAGGCAACGAAACCATTGCGGCAGTTTAGAACGTGAAGCGGGCGCTGGCCAGCGGATTATCCCTTCCGCGGAACAAGCCCGCGAAGATCCAGGGTTCGTTCCCCTTCTCAAATGGCTCCCCGCATCCGATTCATGAAGTTGCCCGCCGGCGAAAGTTCCCATATAGTCACGCCGTCGTCACAATAGCGTAACATCAAGCTCCGACCCTATGTCTGTCTTAAATGGCGTCCAACCGCACTCGGCAGACGGAAGACCCGTTGAAATTTTTGGATTTCAACCGTCCGCCGGCTTGGTTCCGCGTCCGGCGATCGAATCACAAAGCTGTGCCTGTCGATTTTGAAACCGAAGTTGCCGCGCTGAAGGAGAATCTGCTCGTCATGGCGGGCTACGCTGAGGCCGCCGTCAATCGCGCGGTCAAGGCGCTCATCCGCCGCGACGACGACCTGGCCCGCCGCACCCGGGAAGAGGACGATGTCATAGATGCACTCGAAGTGGAGATTGACGACCTCGCTCTTCGTCTGCTGGCCTGCCGTCCCCGCCCGCTGGAGTTGCGTCTGATCGCAATGGCGATGAAGATTTCCAATAACCTTGAGCGCGTCGGCGATGAAGCCACCACCATTTCGCGGCGCGTCATCGAGCTCAGCCACGAACCGCAGCTTCAACAAGCCTCGGAGGTGCCGCGCATGGCCGCGCTCGCGTTGCAGATGTTAAAGGAAGCGCTGGATGCCTTCGTGCATGGCGAGCCGGCCAAAGCCCGCGAGATCGTCCCCCGTGACAAGGCCGTTGATGATCTCAACCGCCGGCTGCATGGCGATCTGGCCGCGTTGATGGCGGAGCGCCCCTCCTCGATCACGCGCTGCCTGAATGTGATGATCATTTGCAAAAGTTTGGAACGCATTGCCGATCACGCCACCAACATCGCAGAAGAGGTCGTTTATCTATATGAAGGCTATGACATCCGCCACCTTGACCTTGATCAAACCTCAGCAACCGAGACCCATAAACCAGCACCCCTCGGCCCAGCTTGAGCGCACGTTCCGATTCTCCGCTATGAAACCCAAAATCCTCGTCGTGGACGACGAACCCGATGCCGTTGAACTGATCGAATTCAACCTTAAGGCCAACGGCTACGATGTCGCCACCGCGGCCGACGGCGACGAAGCCTTGCAGAAGGCCCGCGCCCTCCTGCCCAACCTCATCATCCTCGACATCATGCTGCCCGAAGTGGACGGCACGGAGGTCTGCAAGATTCTGCGACGCGATCAGCGCACTTCCGGCATCCCCATCATCATGTTAACGGCCAAGGCTGCTGAAATCGACCGTGTGCTTGGACTCGAACTCGGCGCCGACGATTATGTGACCAAACCGTTCAGCCCGCGTGAACTCGTGCTGCGCGCAAAGCGCCTGTTGCGCTCCGGAACAGCCACGGAAGAAAAAGGCGATCACATTGTCTGGAAGGAATTGAGCATCGATATTCCGCGCCACCAGGTGACAGTCAGAGGGAAGGCAGTGGACCTCACCGCCACCGAATTCAAGCTGCTCACCGTGCTCGCACAACGGCGGGGCCGTGTGCAATCGCGCGAACAACTGCTCCACGACGTGTGGGAATACGATAATCTCATCGATACCCGAACCGTCGATACCCACATGAGGCGGCTCCGCGAAAAACTGGGCATGGCTGCGAAATATCTGGATACCGTGCGCGGAGTCGGGTATCGCTTTATGGAAGAATGAAGCGAAAGCGTATTTCGTGGTGCGTGATGTCTCCTCCAGCGCTGCGCATGACGAGATTCTGAATGTGGCCCGCGCTGACCGGATTGATCCTCGCTGCCACTGTTGCGCTGCACCTCTGGTGGCGGCGGAATTTTTCCGCTCTCCGGCGGCGGTTTAAAGAGCAACAGAAGTCTCTCGCGGCGCAAAAGGAACAGCAGGACCAGGCCACGGCCCAGATCCAGGCCCAGCAACAGGCCGTGTTCAACAGCATGGTCGAAGGTGTCCTGGTGCTGGACGCTGCCAGCCGTGTCCAGTTGGTGAACCAATCCCTTCAGCGTCTCTTCTCCCTTGCCACCGACGTGCGCGGGCAGGCTGTCATCGAAGCCTTTCGCCTCCCGGAACTGGCTGCATTAATCAAACACCTGCACAAGGAGCGCGCGCTGGAAAGCTGCATCCTCGAACTGCCTGGCATGGAGGAACGCTGGGTTGAGGTCAACGCGGCCATCGTGCTCGATCGCGAGGGTACGCAGCACGGAGCCATTCTTGTCTTTCACGATCTCACCCGCATCAAGCAACTGGAGCGCACGCGGCAGGAATTCGTGGCCAACGTGAGCCATGAACTGCGCACTCCGCTCTCGCTCATCAAAGGCTTTGTCGAAACTCTGCTCGAAGGCGCGAAGAACGATCCGGAGAAGGCCACACGGTTCCTTCAAACCATCGAGAAACACACGGACCGCCTCACCTTTCTGATCGAAGACCTGCTCACCATTTCTCGTCTGGAAAGCGGTCAGATCGTGATGAACCTGCAGCCGGTGGATTTGCGCGAGGAAACGCAACGTATCCTGGACGACCTGCGTTCGCGAGCCGATGAAAAGCGCATCCGGCTCGACAACACCGTTCCCGCGGGACTGACCGCCCACGCCGACGCGGATCGCTTGCAACAGGTGCTCTTCAACCTGGTGGAAAATGCGATCAAGTACGGCCGCCACGACGGTTGCGTGAGTATCAGCGGCAGCGAGGCCACCGACGGCAAAGTCGAGTTGTGGGTGCATGACGACGGTCCCGGCATCCCAGCTGAATCACGCGAGCGCGTCTTCGAGCGGTTCTACCGTGCGGATCGCGCCCGTTCGCGCGAAACCGGCGGGACCGGGCTTGGCCTCTCCATCGTCAAACACATCGTGCAAGCGCACGGCGGTGAAGTCTGGTTGAAAAGCGAACTGGGCACGGGAGCCACCTTTCATTTCACGCTGCCCAAGGGCAAGTGAGCGGGACCACACAGCGCCAGAGCGTCCGTTCGGGCACGGGTCTAAACATTCCCGTTTAAAACCGAATCCGATTCAATGCGTCCAAAAGCGGAATGCCTGGAAGCCATCGTAGGCCCAGCGACTTTCCACGCCCATGAACTCGCAGATTGAACCGATGATAACACCGAAGGCCTTGCCGAACGGCTTGATGAACCAGAGTGCAAGGAACAGGGCGAAAAACCCAACGTTGGACAGGCCATAGAGTCGATCGCGCAGATCTTGCCGCATCCACGGCGCGAGTGCCTGGAAACCGTCCAGTGGGGGAATTGGCAGCAGGTTCAGCAACACCGCGCTGACCTGCAATTGCAAGATGAAGGCCATGGTGATGGTGACCGTCTTCGAACCGTCCGGGGGAATCAATCCGGTCTTGAAGGCCAGTGCGATGATCAGAATGAGAATGACATTCATGGCCGGCCCGGCCAGGGAAACAGCGGTGCTCCATTCGCGCGAGCGGAGCAGGGAACGGTCGATGTACACCGCGCCGCCCGGAAGTCCAATGCCTCCGAGAGCCATGAATACCACCGGCATGATGATGCTGAACACCGGATCGGTATAGCGGAGCGGGTTCATGGTGAGATAGCCCTTCTCCGCCACGGTGTAATCGCCGCCACGATAAGCCACCCAGGCGTGGCCGAACTCGTGCAGGCAGACGGAGAATACCCACAAGACGGTGACAACGAAAAAAACGACGAGGGAGGAGTCCATTCAGTCAGAGTTGGTTTGCTTCGTCATTTTGATTGGACCAACGGACGTCGTGGTGTTGGCGCGAGCAGCGAAGCTAAGGATGCCGGCCGTAATTGCAAGTCTGCTTCCTGCACAGGCAGATTTTTGGTGCGCGACCGCGGCCGCCGTTTAGTATTGACACCATGTCTGCGTCATACGAGCAACTCCTCGACGCCACCATCCGGCACTTGCACGACTTGAAAGAGCAAGGCGTTCGTTTCCTGCCGGTCGCGCCCGACACCATGGCGGTGCTCAAGTCCGTCGAAGCTGCGCCTCGTCCGACCGAGGAGATAATGGCAACGCCGACACCGCCAAAATCCGCCGCGGTTGCCAATGCTCTGACGCCAGTCGCCACAACCCGGACTGATCCGGTTCAGGAACCCTTGTTCGCCCCGGCCCCGGCGGCTCCCGCCGTCGCGCTCGACCCGCAGGCCAAAGCGGAAGCGATGAGAGAGCTTCGCGAACGTGCGCTGGCCTGCCAGAAATGCCCGCACCTCGCGAGCGCACGCAAGAACGTGGTGTTTGGCGTGGGCGACCTCAACGCCGCGCTCATGTTCGTGGGCGAAGCGCCGGGCGCGGACGAAGATGTGCAGGGCGAGCCGTTCGTGGGAGCGGCGGGTCAACTTCTCACGCGCATCATCCAGACGATGGGCTTGAGCCGTGAGACAGTTTACATCGGGAACATTTTGAAATGCCGGCCGGACACGCCCGGACAATCCTCCGGCAACCGCAAGCCGACGCCGGAGGAAATGAAGACCTGCATCCCATATCTGCAGGAACAGATCGATTTGATTCAACCGAAGGTCCTCGTAGGACTGGGCGCAACAGCCATCGAAGGCTTGATCGACAAGACTGGTATCACCCGCCTGCGCGGGCAATGGCACACGTATCGCGGCATTCCGTTGATGCCGACGTTTCATCCGTCCTACCTGCTGCGCAACCAAGCCCTCAGCGAGAAACGCAAAGTCTGGGAAGACATGCTGCAAGTGATGGAACGGCTCGGCCTGCCCATCAGCGAGAAACAACGCGGCTATTTCCTCAAAGCGTGACGCGCCGCAAAAAAGTCATCTGGGCTGCGGCAATCCTGGGCGTGCTGGTGTTGGTGCCGGTGATCACCCACTATCGTGCGAAGGCGGCGGCGGAGAAGTACAGGACCCAACTCCGCGCGCAGGGCGAAAAGTTTTCCATCGACGAACTGGTGCCGTTGCCGCCGCTGGACACGCCAAATGGTGCGCGGGCATTTCTCGACGCCTTGTCGCGCCTGACCAGTTGGGACGCTGAGATTCAGCCGGGAGTGACGAAGATGGTGCAACCGGGTCACGCGCGAATCACCTGGCAGCAGCCTACCTTGCCCACGGACAAGTCCGAGGACATCTGGCCGGCATTGCGGGCACATCTTGAAACCAACCGGGCCGCCTTGGCCGATCTGCGGCAAGCTATCCAACAGCCAGTTCTGCATTTCCAAGTCAACTACCATCAAGGGTTCAATGCGCTCCTGCCTCATTTGGCTCGATCGAAATCCGCAAGCCAAAGACTTCTTGCGGCGACGGTGATGGCGATGCATGAAGGGCGCACGGAGGAGGCATTTGCCAATCTGCAGGCGCTCGTGGCTCTGCCTGCCCGTTACCGCGAGGAGCCATTTGTGATTTCCCAACTCGTGCGTTGCGCCATCGTCGCTATCGCGGCAAGCGCAACATGGGAGGTACTGCAATACCCGCACTGGAGCGAGGAGCGGTTGGGACAGCTTCAGTCCGCCTGGGAGGCAGTTCAAACCATTCCCCAGATGGAACGCGCGTTGACGATGGAGCGGGCTTGTGTGTTGGTGGAATATGAGAAGGCCCGTGAATCATTGACGCGATTCGACTCGCTAGGTGGTCTCGGCGGCACCAGCAGCGCTTTGCAAGACCTCGCCGAAGCGGGCAACCAATTGATGACTGATCCAGCGGAGGGCTTCGCAAGCCTGATCGAACGCTTCCCTCTGCGCTGGGGCTGGAAATGGTGGAACTGCTATCACGACGAAACCTGGTATCTCCAGGCCGTCCAACGCTCGCTGGACGCTGCCCGAGGAACGACGAATGGTCAGCCGTTCGTCCCACTACAAGACAAAGTAAAGGCGGAAGCGCGGCGAATCGGAGACACACCCCCTCAGTTCCTTCTCGCCCGGCTCTTGGCCGTCGATGTTTCTTCCAAAGTCGTCGAGAAATCGGTTGTAGCTGAGACCCAGTGTCGCGTCGCGCTGACTGCCGTTGCGCTTAAACGATTCGAACGTCGTTTCGGAAAGCGGCCCACGGACCTCAACGCCCTTGTGCCCATGTTACTCCCGGCCGTTCCGCTCGATCCGATGGATGGCCAGTCGTTGCGCTACCGCCTTTCGGACACAAATTCGTTTCTCCTCTACTCCGTCGGCCTCGACGGCGTGGATGACGGCGGCGATGTGAATCCCAAAGAACCAAACTCTCGGAGCTTCTTTTGGACTCAATGCAAAGACTTCGTCTGGCCACAGCCCGCCACGGCGGAACAATTGCGCGAGTTCAATGCCCAACTTGAACAGAAGCGCGCCGGAAAGCCGGCGAGGGGCGGGAGGTAGCCGGAGCCTGCCTGTCCCCGGCTGCGAAACGCACAACTTCAGGCGGCGTCAAAGTGTTCCAGAGCTTTGGGTTTCCCCTTGAGTCTCTGCGCCCCGAGCATCTCAGCAAAGGAAGGTCGGGCGGGGCAAGCGCCGCCTGGAGCGGCGCAACGGGATGACCAGGACGCCCGAGGCATGAGGGGCGCATCTCACTTTTTTGTACGTTCCTTGAGGAAGGAGAATCACCTTCCCCCTCACCCCGACCTTCTCCCCACGGGAGAGGGAGCCATCGCCGTCCGGCGTTGGAAGGAACGACGCGTCCGACTTCAGCCCACGGCGGGATAGGTTTTCTCCCTCTCCCCAAGGGAGAGGGCCGGGGTGAGGGGGAACAGGCCACACCCTCTTTCGAACTCTGCAAGAAATTGAGATGCGCCGAGGCGTGAGGCTCCATCATTTTTCTGCGTGACTTTACAGGATGATTGTCCATGAATCGTGACGAATGCCCCGGCAACGAGTCGTTTTCAGCGCCTCTGCTCAGTGGAAGGATTTGAGCACAGCCGTTGCGGTGTTTGAAATGAAGACGTTCCCAGCCCATGAGTAAACCCGACTCGCCCAATTCCCCCCCCCAGTCGCTCAACATCCTGCTGGTGGAGGACAATCCTGCTGACGCCGAATTGTGCATTCGCGAGTTGAAAAAAGCCGGCTTCGATCCGCGCGCGGACGTAGTGCAGACGGCGCAGGAATTTGCCGCGCGACTGGTGGAGGGCAGCTATCACGTGGTGGTGGGCGACTACACGCTGCCGGCGTGGAGTGGTTTGGAGGCGCTGGATCTGTTGCAACGACTGTCCAAGGATACGCCTTTCATTTTATGCACCGGCACGATGAGAGAAGAGGAAGCGGCGCAATGCCTGCGGCGCGGCGTGGCCGATTACGTCCACAAAGACCGGCTCGAACGTATCGGGGCGTCTGTGCGGACGGCGTTGGAGCGGAAAATACGGGAAGGGAAGGTGACGCGCCCATCGGAGGCGTCTTCAGAGGCGGATAAGGAAAACGGGCAGTCAGACGGCAAGCGCGCCAGTGAAGCTGCTGACAACTCGGGGCGCGCCACTTCGCTTGCGGCGTTCGTCGAGTTGAATCCCAATCCGGTCCTGGAGTTTTCTGGCGATGGCCAGCCCGGTTACTTCAACGAAGCGGCGCGAGAGATGGCGCGGTCCTTGGGCAAGGGGGAATTGGGTGCTGTACTGCCGCCGGACCTTCCGGCTATTGTTCGAACTTGTTTGGCTACCGGACAGAAGAAACTCCGGGTCGAGACGACCGTAAGCGGACGGACCTTCTCCTGGTCCTTCTATCCCATCAAACAGAACAACGTGGTCCATTGTTACGTCGGCGACATCACCGAGCGCCGACAACTCGAGGACCAGCTTCGTCATTCGCAGAAGCTCGAATCGGTGGGCCGGCTGGCGGCGGGTGTGGCGCACGATTTCAACAATGTGCTGACGGTGATTCAGGGCCACACCGGACTATTGCGTTCCGATCCCGCGCTGACGCCCGTCATGAGCGAATCGGTGCAAGGCATCGCGCGCGCGGCGGAGCGCGGCGGCAAGCTGACCAGCCAGTTGCTGGCTTTCAGTCGGCGCAACGTGCTCCAGCCCCGGCGGCTCGACGTGAACGAAGTGCTGACCAGCCTCAGCAGCCTGCTGCACCGCACGCTGGGTGAGGACATCAATTACCAGTTCGATTACGCTTCGGACCTTCCTCCGATTCACGCCGACCCCGGCCTCATCGAGCAGGTCATCATGAACCTCGCGGTGAACGCGCGTGACGCGATGCCGCGCGGCGGACAGTTGGTGATCGGCACTTCGCTGGCAGACATTGACGCAAGCCATGTCGAGCACCATCCAGGCGAGGCCCGCGCGGGACGTTTCATTTGCCTGAGCATTACTGATACTGGTTGCGGCATGGATCACCTGACGATGGGCCGCATCTTCGAGCCGTTCTTTACCACGAAGGAATTCGGCAAAGGCACCGGCCTCGGCCTTGCCACGGTCTATGGCATCATCAAGCAACACCACGGTTGGGTGGAGGTGCAAAGCCAGGTTGGACAGGGGACCACTTTCAAAATTTTTCTACCGCCTCAAGTGCGCTCCGACGAAAGGCGCGTGGATGCGCTCCCGGATGAGAAATCACTTCGCGGCACGGAAACCATCCTGGTCGTGGAAGACGAACCGCCCGTGCGTTGGATCGTCAAGGATGTGCTCGGCAAATATGGCTACCACGTTCTCGAAGCTGGCAATGGGGTTGAAGCCCTCGCCCTGTGGCACCAGCATCACGGCGAAATTGCACTGTTACTGACGGACGTAGTCATGCCGGTGGGACTCACCGGCCAGGAACTGGCTGAGAAGTTCAGCGCGCACAAGCCGGGCCTGAAGGTCATCTTCATCAGCGGTTACAGCCTGCAGGTCGCCGGCAAGGGATTTAGCGAATTGGATGGTCTGAATTTTCTTCAGAAACCTTTCGACGACGCAAAGCTCGCCTGGGCCGTACGGCGCTGTCTGGATTCGTGAAGCCCGTGCCCGGCTGCCTGTGTTTCTTCGACTCGATGCGGGCGGCCCATCCACACGCTACGCACGCCAGGTGAGTAATTAGCCCCCACCAACCGTGCGTCGCGAAAGAAAGGCCAGCTTTCGGTGAGGAGCGACATGTCCTCGATGCGGGCGTCTGCCCTGGTTTGTGGCCACGACTCGTGCCAGACGCGAAAGAACCTGCGCCGACCCCGGGCGGCGTTGAACGCCGTGTATCGTTCCATCAGCCACTCGTCAAGCGAGCCGGCTGGACACGGATCGAAGTGAGAGTCCCTTTCAACTCGAGCGGTATAGGCCAGCGCGCCGGCGGTACGAACATCCTCGACGACGCCCTGAACCAATCCTGACTCGTGTTGGTGATCGTAGTCCAACCGGCCAAGCCGATACGGCAGGCCAAACGTGCCAGGACCCAACAGGACGGCCAGAGGATTCGGCAGCCATTCCGCCAGAAAATGAATCCCAGGGTCACCGCCGTGCTGAACGTAAGTGCGGATGTTCAGGAACGGGTGAGTGGAAATCGGTTTCAACAACCACGCTCCGATTCGGCCGCCGATCCGAGGACGCATCCCTCGCATGGTAAACGCGACCAGGCTGACGAAGGCGCGCGCGCCCTGCCACAAGTCCAGTTGGAATGGTATGGCGCGCCGCAGCCCATCCGCATCCACCTCGAAGTGCAACATGAGCGCTCGGTCCCAGTCGGCGATCAGCAGGGGTTCGCCATGACGCGAGAGGAGTCTTGCCTTCGCAGCCTGGCTCAGGCGCCCGCGTGATTTGCGCGCAGCCGTCTCGCCTGCTCTTTGCCCGGAGTTCGCTGCTGTGCTGTGATTCCAGTTCATCGCCGAGTAGGCAGGTGAGACGCCTGACCTACTTTGATCCCAGCAAATCGACCATCGCTTCGCGTATTTGCGGAAAGCGGAATTGGAAGCCGGATGTCAGCAACCGGCCGGGCGCCACACGACGGCTTTTGATGACGAGTTCGGTTTCGGTGCGCAGGAGGAACGCGCCGACTTCGAGCATCCACTCGGCAGCAGGCAGGCCGAACGGCGCGCCGCGGAGTTCGCGCAACGTGGCCATCATGTTCGCATTAGTCACCGGGCTCGGCGCGGCGACGTTGACGGGGCCGCTGAATTCGTCGCGGTCGATGAGCCAGTCGATGGCGCGGCACAGGTCGGCTTCGTGAATCCAAGAGACGTATTGCCGGCCAGTGCCCATGCGTCCGCCGAGTCCGAAGCGCGCCAGGCGGCAGAGCACGGGGAAGACGCTGTTGGCGCCGTGACCAAAAACCATCGCGCTGCGCAGCGCCACTTTGCGCGTGCGGGGCGTTGGCGCGGCGTTGAACTCGCGTTCCCAGGCCTTGGCGACTTCGACTGAGAATTCGTCCTTTGCTTCGGGCATCCCGCCGATTTCGCCGTTTTCATCCCAGGCTGGACCGAAGGTGTGTTTGTAGATGGTCGCCGTGCTGGAGTTGAGCCAGACCATTGGCGGGTTCGCGCATCGGGCGATGGCTTCGCCGAGCACGCTGGTCGAGTCCACGCGCGAATCCATCATCTGCTTGCGGTTGCGGGCGTGATAGCGGCAGTCCACGGAGCGCCCGGCGAGATTGATGAGCACGTCCGCGCCGGCGAGTTCGCGCGTCCATTCGCCCGGTGTGAGCCCATCCCAGAAACATTCGCGTCCGTGGCTATTTTCTTCGCCCGGCGAGCGTGTGAGCACAACGACCTCACAGCCTTGTCTGACGAAATGCCCACGCAGAATCCGCCCGAGGAAACCGCTGCCGCCTGCAAGGATGATGCGTCGGGTTTTCATGGAGCGCAGAATTTGGGGCCGCAGAGCATCCGCCCGCGTCCGTGCCATTCGTGCTGGATGCCGCGCATGAGCAGCGCGCTGTCGAACTCGGCGGCGCCGGGCGGGAAGATCGCCGGATTGTGGAAAAAGCTCGATTCGACGCGCTCGACGACGAGTGGTTCCATGTGCCAGCCGAAGCTGTGCAGCTCCAGTCCATCGAATTCCGACGGACGATTCCCAGCCGACCAGCCGAGCGAACCGGCGGCGAAGAACGCCGAGGCTTCATCGAGCGTCGAGAACACCGAGCCAGCCGGCCATTCCTCGGCCACGCGCGCCGTGACACGCACGCGCGCTGCGCCGTCTTCACTGAGCATTTCGAGTTTGAAACGGTTAGCGCTTTCGCAGACATCAAATCGCGCAAAGTGGTGGACGCCGGGAAACAAGCGGCCTCCGGCCAGTTGATTGAGCTTGGAGCTGGTGTCGCGACGCGGAATGAAGACACCTTCGCGCCGGACGCCGTCCTCGTCCCACTCGACGGCGATACGGTGCGCGGCGTTCTCGGAGGAGAAGCCGAGTGGAGTCGAGAGCCAGCTGGGGCGCAGTTCCTTCAGCCGGATGAGACAGATGCCGGCCATGCCCCAGCCCCGGACGAGCTTTGGCCGAAACGGCGCGGGAACAAGCCGCGTGAGTGCCGCCGGTTCGCACCGAAAATTGACCAGCATCCGGCGGTCGATGACGCCGCGCATCACGGGCAGATGCAGGCGCGGTTTGACAATGTGCGGAATCATAACGTCTCCACCTCCGCGAGATTTTTCACATGGTTCAGCACGCGCAGGTGGATTTGGTGAATGATGAAGTCCGACCACGCCTGCCAGTAGCGCGCGGGCCACATGTGATGGTGATACCACGTCGTGCCTTCCAGGAGTGTCCGTCCGCCATCGAGCGGCACCAGGCGGAACTGCCCGCCCTTCGATTCGAGATAGTTGTCGAGGTGCGGCGGGTGAATGTGGCGGTAGGGCGTCCATTCCTGCATTGGCGCCGGGTTCTTTGTGACGGAGAATTTCAGCAGCCGTGGCTCATCCCAGACCTGGATTGGCTCCACGAATGGCCCTGTGGAGAAGTTGCAATGCCGCTGGGCGCCGACGCCGTGTCCGTGAATCTCGGCACGCACGGGATAAGCGACCCCCAGCCGAAAGATGAGTTCGCGTGGCGGTGCCAGTTCAGAAAACGAGACTACGTTGCGCCAGACCTTTTGCGGTGGCGCGTTTACGACGACGGACGACTTCACCTCCAGCAAAGGCAACGGCGGCGGCACGGCGTGTTCGACCACCATGAGGACCGGCACCGCCAACGCGACGACGCAGAACAACCGGCCCGAGTCTTCCGGCCACCAGAGTGTTCTCTGGATGTAGTAGCCCACCAGTCCGCCCGCCGTAGCGACGGCGAAGGCGATTGGCGCGGCCATGATGATGCAAATGATTCCCTCGAAGGCGAACAACAGCAGGCCAACGCCCGCCAACGCCACCATGCTGTTGGCTACTCCCAGGCACTGGCGGAGCGTGCGCCGCTCGTGAAAACTGTAAAGCAGCACCGCCAGCAACGGCGTGAGGAAAGGCAAGCCAACGAACAAAGCCCAGCCGTAATTTCGCAACAAGGCCGTGCCGACCCACACGGCGGCGAAGGTGGTCACCAGCGAGATCAACAACGCGACCGCGACGCTGCCGATGGCGCCCCGCGGGATGAAAGCCCCCAGCCATCCGCCATGCGCGCCGTCCTCAATGGGGAGCGTCTTCTCATCGCGTGACGGCATTAAGCACAAGAGCGCAAAGAACACGAGCTTGATCGCCGGCACGAAGAACAACGCGACCCACCACGGTCGCCAGCCGATGTCCCTCAGCCGTCGCAGCGTCAAAACGACTCCCGCCCACAGGAACGGCAGCGACACCGCGAACAGCGCGAGGAAGTAATGCCGTTCTCCAGCCGGCGGCAGGGCCTGCCAGAGGTAGAGCCAGGCTTGCTCGCGGTCGAACAGCGTCCACGGCTTGTCGAGCATCGCCGCGCTCAGCAGCCGGTCGAGGTTGTATTTCACCACGAAGAGCAACACGCCCCAGCCGAAGTATTCGCCGCGCCCGATTGCGCCGTCCCAGCGCCAGAGGTTTGAGAAGTTGAGTTTCATGGCAGTTCGCTTCAAGGCAGTTCAAAGAATGCCTGGTGCCGGCGGAGCCTGCCCACAGCCGGTCGATGGAAGCAACGAAGGTCTTCAAAGCCGAAGGCTTTCGCGGGCGGAAGACCGCGCCGGATTTGTTCTTCGGTGAAGCGCGTGGCCGGCTCCAGTTCTCGCGGGAGCCGCTCGCAAGGCGGCGTCGCCTCCACCAGTCCCTCGGAGAGAATCCGTACCTGCGCCACCGAGATGAGAGGAGTGACCATGAGCCGCTCGACGCACCAGGCCAGTGCGTAGTGAAACCAGAGCGGCATGGGAAACATCAGCGGCTTGCGCCCGACTACGCGAGCCACGCGGCACACGGCATCGGGCAGGGTCATTTCTTCCGGACCGGTCACCGCAACCGTCCGCCGGGGCAGAGCGCCTTCCACGAGCGATGATTTCAGCAATCGCGACACGTCTTCCACCGCTGCCGGTCGCACGTGCTGCGGTCGAAGGCCGACCAGACCGAACACGGGGAACGTATGAAAGGCGTGGCTCAAGTGATCGAGCATGTGGTCGCCACGACCGTAGATGACGCCGGCTTTGAGCACCGTGTAATCCAGCCCGCTCGTGCGTACGATTTCCTCGGCGGCCCATTTCGATTCATGGTAGCCGGAGCCGCAGTTGGGACGCGCGCGCAGGAAACTGAGTAACGCGACCTTCCTGACCCGTGCGGCGTGCGCTGCCTGCACGACATGACGCGTGCCTTCGACATGCACACGGCGGTAGGTCTGCGCGCCGATCTCGCGGTTGATGCCGGCGCAGTGGGCGACAGCTTCGCAGCCGGAGAAGGCCTGAGTAAGCGCTTCGGGATCGTCCAGGCCGACGGGCCGGAAAGTAGTACGAGGCAATTCGAGCGTCGTCGTGTCGCGGTGATCAACGCCACGCGCGATGAGGACGACTTCATGGCCTTCGCCGAGAAGGGTTCGCGCCAGCGTGCGCCCGACAAATCCAGTCCCACCCGTGATGGCGATTTTCATAGCGCATCTCCTTTCCACAGCGTCAACACGTACACCGCGAGCAGATAGATGAAGACGAGGTTCGTGGCGTGGTAGCCGAGGCGCAGCAATCCGCTCGTCAGGTAAGGCCGCACGTCGAAGATGAATGCCGCCGCCACGAGACGCACGGTCCAGAACGCCGTGAGGAACAGGCAGACCGCGCTGGCCAATGGTCCGCCCGCCGCGAGCGCCTTGGCGCAGAAAAACGTCATTGCGCCAAAGCCGACCAGGGACATCGCGATGAAGGTGTAATAGACGTAGAACAGCCGGCGGATGAACGGCGGCACCACAGCCAGATGTTCGCTGAGGCCGACGACTTTTGGCATCGTGAGTCCGGCCCACGCGAGGCTGAGGTGCAGGATGCCGGCGATTTGGAGAAGCGTGACGAGAGTGGTCGTGTTCATGTGAGCCTTTCAGATTGCGCCGATGGCGTGGAGCATCGGCAGGATGACGTTTTGGACAAATACCGGTGGAAATAGCCAGAAGGCGGGCGCGGCGGCGACGAGCAGCGCGAAGACTCGTCCACGAATGCCCGTGCCTAATCCGAGCGCGCGGCCCCAGGCACTGCGTTCCACCACGAGGCCGAGTCCTTGCAGGGAGAAATAGGCGGTCGGCAAACCGTAGCCGCCACGCGCGGGCAGTGTGATGACGAGTTCATGAATCAGCCCGGAGACGAGGAAGACCGCGAGCACCGCGAGGGTCTTGCCACTTCGGCGGCGCAGCGGTCGAAAAACCAACTCGTGCGCCAGCGTGTGAAAACCGGTGTTCCAACGCGCGCCCCAGAAATCACCGAGCGACGTGGCGAGCAAAGGAGCGCGCATCAAAGGTTTCACCGGGACCCCAGCGCGTTGCCAGGCGAAGGCCAGCAGGTGGAACAGTCCGAAGTGAAGAATCAGAATGATACCGAACATTCCCAGCCACCCAGCAGCCACCGGGGACAGGGAATGGAGACGACGGACGCCACCCCAAATCAGCGTAGCGCCAAGGACGGCTTTGCCGATGGCCGCCAGCCAGTCGGTCTGACGTGGTTTCGGGACGGCGGCGCTTCTTTTGGAAAAGGCGGCTGGCTCCATTCCCACCCAACCGAGCAGGTAGCCAAGCGCGCGATTGGTTGAGAATCGTGTCCCGAGCGCAACGGCGTTTCGGTACGTCAACCATTTGCATCCCGCAAAAAGAGCGAAGGCCGTCGCCCACATGAAGACCCAATTGACGAGATGCGAATAAATGAAGCAGGCCAGCACAGGAAGGAGCAGTAACGGCAGCCAGCCTGCGATGCCCGGCCCACGGGGAACACGGCACGTTCCGTCAAGGCAATAACGGTTCGCCGCGATCCAATCGTAGCCACGTCGGAGCAGGGGAAGCACGGCCGGCCAACGCGTCGCTGCCACGAATGGCCACGCCCATCGCACGTGCCTGGCGATCTCGACGAAAGCATCGGCTCCGGCGAACCGTCGCCCGTCCGCGGTGAGCAGATGCATCCGGGCGAGGAGCGCCTCCGTCGTGACGCCGAGACGTTCGGCGGTGCCGGGGGTTTGCAAGGGAAGGAGCCGGAAACCGCGTCGCTCCAACAGCCCGTTCGCGCGGGCGGCGGAACTGGCGCAGAGGCGGCAGTTGGCGTCGTAGAAAATCCAGCCGCGCTCGGCGTTATTTACTGTCATTTCGGTATTCACAGAAATTCAGCCTCAAATAAAAAGGTGTCAGTCGCCGCTCAATCCCAGGAGCTTGCGCACCTTGTCGCCGAGTTTGACGAACCTGGTCAGTGCGCTGGTAGGCCATGAACGAATCTGGCCGTACCAGGCGGTGGTGATTTCGAAGAACGAGGCGAGGTCGCGCAGGCGTTGTTCAGTGTATTCGTCGGTTTCCTTGTCTTTCTCGGCCTCGACGATGCAGTCGCGCAAGATGGCGAGCGTGGGGTCGATTTCGCGCTTCTTCCGTTCGTCGAGCACGACCCGAAACATTTCCCACACATCCTTCATCGATTCGAAATGGTCGCGCCGATCGCCCAGGACATGGGTGACTTTCACGATGCCCCATCCCTGAAGTTCCTTGAGGCTGGTGCTGACGTTGGACCGTGCGACGCCGAGGGCCTCGACAAGCTCGTCGGCGTTCAGTGGTTTTGGGGAGATGTAGAGCAGCGCGTGAATTTGGGCCACGGTTCGGTTGATGCCCCAGCGTGTGCCCATCTCGCCCCAATGAAGGATGAACTTCTGTTGGACCGGGCTGAGTTTGTTCATAACGTCTGTTATTTCTGTCACAACAGAAAATATCGTCTGGAAGGGATTTAAGCAAGTTCTATTTTTGCGCGGACTGCGGGAAGCGGAGCTCGCACGCCCTCAGAGCGCCGGCCTTCCGGCACGGCGCGAATACCTGACTCCGCACCAAACCCGCCGTGCCGGAGGCCGGCGCTCCAATCCGGGCCGCAAACGGGGCAAGTGGCCAGATGCGTTTCAAAGCCGATCAGTTGCATGAAAACCCGGTTTGACAACCGTTCAGCCACTCCCAATGATTCCGCCCATGAAATCCATCCTATCGTTCACAGTTTTTACGCTCGCTCTGACCATGATCGCCCAGGCCGAACCTAATCTCACTGAAATCCCGTTGAAGGACATCAACGGCAAGGACACTGCGCTCAAGGCTTACAAAGGCCAGGTGTTGCTCATTGTGAATGTTGCCTCCAAGTGTGGCTATACGCCCCAGTACAAATCACTCGAAGCGACCTATCGCAAATACAAGGACCAGGGGCTGGTGGTGCTGGGTTTTCCCTGCAACCAGTTCGGCGGGCAGGAGCCGGGCACCAACGAGGAGATCAAAAGCTTTTGCTCCAGCAAATACGACGTGACCTTCCCGCTTTTCGACAAGCTCAACGTCAAGGGCGCCGAACAGCATCCGCTCTACACCGCGCTTTCGGGCAAGGATTCGCCATTCCCCGGCGACGTAAAGTGGAACTTCGGAAAATTCCTTGTGGGCCGCGATGGAAAGATTCTCAAACGCTGGGACTCCAAAGTGACACCCGATTCCGAGGAGGCCACCAAAGCCATTGAGGCTGCGCTGGCCGCGAAGTGACATCGACCAGCCGCCAATTCCAACTCACTCACGCGTCAGAAATTCATCGAGGTTCAGCAGCACCTGGCTCAAAGCAACGAGAGTAGCCGCCTCACCGGTAGAAGTTTCGCATCCTCCCTGCACTTGCTGAACGCGGTTAGTGGCCTGGCCGGCGAGTTTGGCGGGAACTTCCGGCATCGCGCGGGCGGTCTGCAATTGATCGAAGTAGAGCCGTTCAAGCCGCGCGAGTTCAATGCGAGTTGGCTTGCGGGAGAAGCAGAGTTCAAATGCACGTTCGATGCGCGCGCGCGGTTCCGTAGAGGGAAACTCCAATATCTGCCTCGCCAGTCCCTGCGCGCACTCGACGAAGATTCCGTGGTTGAGCAACGTGAGCGCCTGGAGCGGAGTATTCGAGCGTTCACGGCGCGGGCAACTCTGCGCGGAGTCAGCCTGATCCAATGTCATTGAAGTGGGGTAGGGCACCGTGCGCTGGGCAAAGATGTAGAGGCCGCGGCGGTATTTCTCCGGACCTTCGGTATCGGTCCATGAAAATGCCCCGGCACCGCCGAGTTTCTTGACGTCGTCGGGGAGGTGCGGACGGAAGCTCGGTCCGCCAATGTCGTCGTTGAGCAGGCCACTGACGGCAAGTGAGAGATCGCGGATGATTTCGGATTCCACGCGAAAACGATTCTGGCGGGCCAGGAGGATGTTTTGCGGATCGTGAGCGGCGAGTTCGGAGCGGTGGCGCGAGGATTGGCGGTAGGCGGCACTGCTGACGATCAGTCTGATGAGGGCTTTGCGGCTCCAACCGAGGGCGTGTTGCGCAGGGCGTGATGCATGATTTGCTTCTCCAACCGAGGAAAAGGCAGCGGCCAGCCAGTCGAGAAGTTCCGGGTGCGACGGCGGTTCGCCCCGCGTGCCAAAGTCCTCCGGAGTGGCCACCAGTCCGCGACCGAAGAGATGTTGCCAGATGTGATTCACGGCGACCCGGGCGGTGAGCGGATTTTCCGGAGCGACCACCCAGCGCGCAAGGTCAAGCCGGTCGGCGTCTGTCCCGCGGGGTTTCAAAGGTGGAAGGATGGCCGGAGTGCCTGCGGCAACTTCTTCGCCCTTGCGGAGAAAGTCCCCTCGCACATGGACGTGCGCGCGGGCCGGGGCCGTGCACTCGGAGAAGGATTCGGCTTTGGCTTCAGCGTTCCTCGGCTCGGCCCGACGATGGCGAGCAAGTTGACGCTTCACGTCAGGAACCCGCGGATCCCGAGCTTTGCTGTAGGTGGCGAAAAGCTCCTTCAGACGCGCTTGCTCGGCGTCCCAGGCCTTTTTTTCGCGTTCGAACCGCGCGGGATCATCGACCTGCGGAGCAGGCACGTCCACTTCCTGGCTGTTGTTGAAGAAGGCGTAGAGCTGATAGAACTCGCGTTGGGAGATGGGATCGTATTTGTGGTTGTGACATTCGGCGCACCCGACGGTGAGTCCAAGCCAGACGGTACTGGTGGTGCCTACTCGATCCACCTTGGCCTTGCATTGGAATTCCTGCGGGTCGGTGCCCTCCTCGTGGTTCATCAGGGTCAGGCGATGGAATCCAGCGGCTGTCTTCTGAGCGAGCGTGGCGTTGGGCAGGAGGTCGCCGGCCAGTTGCTCGATGGTGAATTGGTCGAAAGGCATGTCGTCGTTGAGGGCGTCGATGACCCAGTCGCGGTAGAGCCACGCGAACGGACGCGGGCGATCAATCTGGTAACCCGAAGTGTCTGCGTAGCGCGCAAGATCCAGCCAATGTCGCGCCCAGCGCTCGCCGAAATGAGGCGAGGCCAGGAGCGAATCGACCACGCGCTCGTACGCATCCGGGGATCGATCATCAAGGAAATCGCGAACCTGTTGCGGTGTCGGCGGCAACCCAACCAAATCGACGTAGAGCCGCCGAATTAACGTGCGGCGATCCGCTTCTGGTGACGGCGCAACGCCTTCCTTCTCCAACCGCGCGAGGACGAAAGCGTCGATCGGATTGCGCCCCCAGCGTTGGTTCCTCACGGCGGGAAGAACCGGATGGGCCGGAGCAACGAAGGACCAGTGCTTTGATTCTCCTTTCGCGTCCCGCGTTTCGCGTTGGGCTGCCTTCGCGGAAGCCGCCGTGGCGTCCTGGAGCAAAACCAGCACTGCCATCAGGACTGTTGTCAAAGGGAGCCGCTTCATTCCAGTTGTGCGATCGCTGCCCAAAAAGCTGCGCTTCAGGCTGACGAACAAGGCGCTGACGGCATTTAATCTCTTTCTGGAATCGTCCGCAATAGGCACCCGGCCAAGGCTTGATGATGGTAAATGAACGTTGTTCATAGAAAAGCGTTGCTCTGTGAATACATCTGATGGCATCGTCCCGGCGTTCACAAATTCAGGCGTCGCGCCGGGGGCGCGTACGACCGCCTGACCAATTACGAGCAAGGTGACTGACATGAAAAAAATCGAAGCCATCATCAAGCCGTTCAAGCTGGAGGAAGTCAAAGACGCGTTGCACGAGCTGGGTATCCAGGGCATGACGGTGATTGAAGCCAAGGGGTTCGGACGGCAGAAAGGACATACGGAGATTTACCGCGGCAGCGAATACACGGTGGATTTTCTGCCGAAGCTTAAAATCGAGATTGTCATCACGGACGACCTCGTGGAGCGCGCGACCACTGCGATTATCAAGGGCGCGAAGACCGGGAAGATTGGTGACGGGAAAATTTTCGTTTCCGACGTGCGCGAAGCGATCCGCATTCGCACCGAGGAGAAAGGAGAAGCGGCCGTTTAAGACAAACATTTCGTCCGACTACCAATGCACCCTATGCAAAAGATTATTCTTGCGCTGCTCTTCGTGGTTCTCCTGCAACAAGCCACCGGCCAGGCCGCCGACGCCGCGCTGCCCAAACCAACGGAGGAACAACGCCTCGCGGACATCGAGGCTTACATCAACAACTCAGCCCGCGCGACCGACGGCAAAGCCGCGTCCATGATCGGCGGGCCTGGCCCCGCGCACAATGGCTGGATGATGGCATCGGCGGCGCTCGTGCTCTTCATGACGCTGCCGGGGCTCGCACTGTTTTACGGAGGACTGGTGCGGAGCAGGAACGTCCTGTCTGTGATTGCGCAATGTTTTGGTCTGGCTGGCCTGGTGACGATTTTGTGGTGGGCCATCGGTTACAGCCTCACGTTCGGCAAGGGAGGCGCCATTTGCGGAGGCACTGGCTTTGCCTTTATGAACGGAGTCGATGCCGCGCCGAACACTGACTATAGCAACTGGGTTTCGCACAACATCTATTTCATCTACCAGATGATGTTCGCGATCATCACCCCGGCGCTGATCGTCGGCGCCATCGCGGAGCGCATGAAATTCTCAGCGATCATGCTGTTTTGCGGGCTATGGATGTTCCTCGTCTATTTCCCCACGGCCCACATGGTCTGGGGGGTGGGCGGCATGATGAACGGTTTGGGCAATGACAACGCGACCATCAAGGCCATCGACTTCGCCGGCGGGATTGTCGTTCACATGACCTCCGGGTGGTCGGCGCTCGCGCTTTGTCTCGTGCTTGGCAGTCGCCACGGTCATGGCAAGGAGCCGATGCCGCCGCACAGCATGGTGTTGTGCGCGGTTGGAACGGGCATGTTGTGGGTCGGGTGGTACGGATTCAACGCCGGCAGCGCCGTGGCGGCGGACGGCATCGCCGCCAACGCCTTCGTCACCACCACTCTCTCGGCAGCGGTCGCCAGCTTTGTGTGGCCGATGATCGAATACATCCTGCGCGGCAAGCCGAGCGTGCTTGGTTTTTGCTCCGGTGCGATTGCGGGGCTGGCCACCATTACTCCCGCAGCCGGCTTCGTCACTCCCAGCGCGGCCATATTCATCGGACTGTTGGCCGGCATCATTCCGTATCTCGCTTGCACCAAACTCAAGAGCTGGCTCCGCTATGATGACGCGCTGGACACCTTCGGCGTCCACGCGGTCGGCGGCACGTTGGGCACCATCATGGCCGGGGTTTTCGCCACGGCCACCGTGAACCCGAACCTCGGCGCAGACCGGATCAAGGCGCTCGTGGGCAAGATGCTTTGGCTTGAGCAGGCGAAGGCGGCCGGATTGATTCTCGTCTGGTCGCTGGTGGCCACCGTCATCATCGCCTACCTGGTCAAGGCCATCCTTGGCTCGATGCGCGCGTCCGTCGAAACCGAGCGGGTCGGCCTCGATCTCGCCGAGCACGGCGAGGAAGGATACCATCTCTGACGGCCTCGGACATTGGCCCTTGGACTTCCGATCCTGGCCTGCTAAAATCCCGGCGTGTCCGAGCCACACGCCACACCGATCAGCGCCGCCACCCGCTACTGCGCGGTTTATGGTCATCCGATCCGGCACTCCGCGTCTCCGGCCATGCAGAACGCCGGCATCGCCGCGCTTGAACTGAACTGGCGCTACCTGGCGTTCGAGGTCCATCCGGATCATCTCCGTTCGGCCATCGAGGGCGCGAAGGCAATGAGGTTCGTCGGTCTCAACCTCACCGTGCCGCACAAGCCGCTTGCGCTCGACGTGGTGGACGCGCTCGACGAATCGGCCCGCACCTGGGGCGCGGTGAATACGATCCGGTTCGAGGCGCAGGACCAAACCGGCACGTGGCGCCCACTGACCGGTTTTTCTGACACCATCCCGGAACAAATCCGCAGCCACGGTTTTAACACCGATGCCGATGCGATCACGCGCTCACTCCGTGAGGATCTTGGAATGGACATCGCACGCTCGCGAGTATTGCTTTTGGGCGCGGGTGGCGCCGGGCGCACGGCGGCGCTCAAACTGGCCGCGGAGAGGGCCAGGGAACTGTTTCTCGTTAATCGCACGGCCAGCAAAGTCACGGCTCTGGCCGAAGAAATCGCCAATCGTTTCCCAGCGGTGAAGTTGACGATTGGCTATCCGAACCCCGATGACGCTGTGGATCTGATTGTGAATGCGACTTCACTCGGACTGAAAGCCGACGACCTGCTTCCCTTCGACGCGAGCTGGTATTCGTTCAACAAAGCCGGCGCGGTTTACGACATGATTTATCGTCCTGCGGAAACACCGCTGCTCAAAGCCGCTCGCGCTGCCGGCTGCCGGGTGGCGAATGGCCTCGGCATGTTGCTTTACCAGGGCGCAAAGGCGTTGGAGCTTTGGAGCGGACGCCAGCCGCCGATAGAAGTCATGCGTGAAGCGTTGCGGAAGAACGTGTATGGCAACTGAACCGTTCGTGGTTCGTGGTTCGTGGTTCGTGGTTCGTGGAATGGACGGACCTCCTGCCGGTTTCATCCCGCAACACGCAACATGCAACACGCAACACGCGCATGTCGAACCCCTTTGATCCCGCCGCCTGGGCCGCTGTGCCATTTCATTTCTGGTCGGTGGTGCTTTTCGTCTTCGGGAGCATGGTGGGCAGCTTCCTGAACGTGTGCATCTACCGGATGCCGCGGGGCCTGAGCGTGGTGTCGCCGCCGTCACACTGCCCGCACTGCGGCTATTCCATTCCGTGGTTCCTCAACATCCCGCTCCTTACGTGGCTGTCGTTGCGCGGCCAATGCGCCAACTGCCGCGCGCCCATCTCGTCGCGCTATTTCCTCGTGGAACTACTGACCGGACTTCTCTTCCTCGGCGCCTGGCTGATGGTTGGCCGGGAATCCGTGCTGCTGGCGCTGGCATTCTGCGTGGTGCTGGCAGGATTTGTCGTCGCCACGTTTATCGACTTCGAACACTTCATCATCCCCGACGAGATCACCATCGGCGGCATGGTCGCGGGCGTGCTTTGTTCGCTGGCCGTGCCGGCGCTGCACGGCACCGATTCGCACGCGCTGGCGTTGCTCCGAAGTTTCATCGGCCTTGCGGTGGGGGCCGGGGTTGTGTATCTGGTGCTGCGCGTGGGCAAGTTGATGTTTGGCCGGCAGAACATCGAACTGCCTCCGGACACGCGCATCATCTTTACCGAAACCGGCGTGGTGCTGCCTGACAAGGAACTGACCTTTGAAGACTTGTTCTACCGGAAATCAGACGTCATCACCATCGAGGCGAAGGCGGTTGAAATCATCGACCGTTGCTACCGCAACATTGCCGTGCGCCTGATGCCGGAAAAATTGTTCCTTGGTGAAGAAGCTTTCGATCCGGAATCCATTCCCCAGATGGAAGTGGTAGCCGACCGGATCGTGCTGCCGCGCGAGGCGATGGGTTTCGGCGACGTGAAATTCATGGCGGCCATCGGCGCGTTCCTCGGCTGGCAAGCGACGTTGTTCTCCCTGATGTTCAGTTCCGTCATCGGCGCGTTCGTCGGCCTGCTGCTCATCGCGCTGAGGAAACGGGAGTGGTCGGCACGGCTTCCCTACGGCCCCTATATCGCACTGGCGGCGGCGGCCTGGATGTTCGGCGGCAACAAACTCGTTGCCTGGTATTTGTCCCGCTTGACGCCTGGGCAGTAACCAAAGTGAGTCGTAGCATCCGGCGTGAGCCGGATCTTTATTCTTTCGAGAATCGCAGCGAGATCAGATCCGGCTCACGCCGGATGCTACCATTCCAACGGACTGCTGGCGCTTCAGCCAATGGCCTTGAACTCCACGCGCACTCCCTCCGGACCGCAATGCAGCAAGGCCACGCTGCGCGGCAGATTGAAGCGCGGCTTGCCCGCATAGCCGGGGTTCAAATACCGCGTGGCGCCGATGGTTTCGTCGTGCGGCTTGTGTGTGTGGCCGAAGACGACCACGTCCGGCGCTTCCCGCTCGATGCGGCGCTGGAGTGACTCGTGCGGCTCACGGACATCGACGATGTGGTGCAGAAGGAATTTGCGGCCGGCCAGTTCAACTATCTCCGTTTCGCGCACGTCGAGTCCGGTGTCGGTGTTGCCCAGGACTGCGGTGACCGGGGCGATGCGTTCGAGGGACATGATGATCGACGCGCGTCCGATGTCGCCCGCGTGCAGGATGTGTTCGACGCCTTTGAAGAGCGACGGAACCCGCAGATCGAGGAAGTCATGCGTGTCCGAAATGAGGCCAAGAAGCATCGCAGTTAATCAGTGGGTCAGTGAATCAGTAATCGGGGCGTGCAGCGGCTGAGACGCGAGCGTCTGAGAATCGATTCACTGGCCTACTGATTACTGATTTACTTCTGTTCACGCCTTGGCTTCCTCCGGCTCGGCCTCACCGTCCGTCTCCTCCTTTGGTTCCGGCGCTTCTTTCTCGCGGGCTGATTCGCCTGCGTCAGTCAGCTTCATGGCACCGACGAAGAGGCCGGTAAAGAGGCCGCTGCTCAGGAGCGTGTTGCGGAAGAATTCCCAGGTCTGAGCGTAACCGGCGGTACCTTTGGTCAGCGCTGTGAACCACCCGGTGAAGTCCTTCGTATATTCGGGGTTGCCGAACGGGTTGAAGAACCACGCGGCGGTGTTCGTAACGAGGTAGAACAGGATGGCGCCAAGCACGCCCCCGCTGAGCAGCTTTGCGAACGACTTCAACTCTCCCCCAAAGCCTCGTGACGTGGCCCGCGGATTGAACCGCGTGCCCAGCCAGATGATGGCCGCATACACCACATAGTTCACCAGTTGCGTCGCCCTGAACGCGTCGATGCCCAGCGCGAATCGATAATAAAGATTCAGCGCCACGTCAGTAATGAGCATCGTCGCCAGCGGCGGCCACCAGGCCAGCCGCCGCGGCAAGTAAACTCCGGCGCAGAACACTAGCGCGTAGGCCGCGCTGAAATTCAATGGCAGCAGTTCCGGCCATCGCGTCGCCGCAAACGCGAGCATCAACAGCACGGGTAGCCAGACATTCGACTTTTCTTTCAAGCGCCGCGATGATACGCCCGTCGGCCGGGCTGACAAGCCCCGCCCGCGCCGGTTTCAACGCTGACCCGGCCATTGCGCATGAACAGGCTCTTTGAAGTCCTTCACGAAGACGCCGAACTGCTGGTCATCAACAAGCCGGCGGACCTCGTGTGTCATCCCACTAAGGGAGACGAATACTCCAGCCTCATCAGTCGCGTGCGGTTGTATCTGGGCGCGGGCACACAGCCACACCTCATCAACCGGCTGGATCGTGAAACCAGCGGTGTGGTGCTAGTGGCCAAACTTCCCGACCCCGCGCTGGAACTGCGCCGGCTTTGGGAAGGCGGCGCCGTCCGCAAACAGTACTACGGCATCGTTCATGGCCAGGTTGCAACCCCAACAGGGAGCATCGACGCGCCGCTGGGCCGGGACGAACAAAGCATGGTGGCCATCAAGGACTGCATTCGCGCGGATGGCTCACCGGCCCGCACCGACTTTGAAGTCGTGAAGACATTTCGCCGCGACAATCGCGAGTTCTCCTTGCTGGCCGTGCGTCCGCTCACTGGGCGCAAGCATCAAATCCGCATTCATTTTGCGCACCTTGGCCACCCCATCGTGGGCGACAAGCTTTATGGCGGCGATGAGCGGTGTTACCTGAACTTCGTGGAAGGCCGCCTGACCGACGAGCAACGCGTCGCGCTGCTCCTGCCCAATCACGCGCTGCATGCGCAGTCCCTCTCGTTTCTCTGGCGCGAACAATGCCGGCAATTCCAGGCGGAGCCGGAGGCGTGGTTCGTGGAGTTTTGCCGCGAAACCTAAGGCGCGCGCAGGCGGAAGTATCGCTCCAGCTCGGTCACGTCCACCAGCACGCGGAACTGGCCGTTGGCTTCCTCCACTGGCGCGTTAAGGAGTACCCAGACGACAGGTTCGAGCAGGCTCGGCGTGGTTTCGACGTGATAGCCCGTAGCGCTGGCGGGCCAGGTGAGTTCGACGAGGTTGGTAGCGAGTGAGCGCGCCGTGAGCGTCACGACAGGGACGATGGCGAGGGTGACGGGCGTCGAGGTTTTCGTCGCGCCAAGGTTGTCGGTGGCGACCGCGGTGAGGGTGTGGATGCCGCCCGGAGGATTGTTCCAGGTGAATTGGTACGGCGCGGTGGCGTCGCTGCCGAGCGGCACTCCGTTGCGGAGGAATTGCACGCTGGTCACGGTTCCGTAGGCGTCGCTGGCGGTGGCGGCGAGTTGAACGCTGGGCGGCGAGAGGAGCGCGGTGTCGCTGGCGGGACTCGTGAGGGCGACGGCGGGCAGGAAGTTGCCGAGGCCGGTGAGTTCGAGATCGAAGCTGAGGTCGGGGCTGCTCCCCGTGACCTGGTGGACTTCGGCGGCGGCGATGTTGGCGCCGGAGACCGAGGGCGAGAGATTGGCCGTCAGCCAGGTGTTCTCCGAGCTGGAAAGAATCGTGGTGCTGGCCAGGGTGTTTGAAGCGAGCGGACCCGCGGGGAGATTGTTACGGAAGACTTCGGTGTTGTTCAGATACACGGCCACGCCGTCGTCGCGCAGGACGCGCAGGGTGAGCGAACTGAGATTCGCGCTGGCCGCGAACTGGTGGCGGAAGTAGGCGGTGACCGGGCGATCACCCCGATCCAGCCCGAAGTCACGGCCGAAATCAAAGACCGTCGCCTCGTCGCCGTCGCCGTAGCCGAGCTGCGCGGGGCCGCCCAGCCACGAGCCGTCGTTCGGTTCCTTGTAGCCGAGTTGGGTCCATTTCGGGCCAGGATACTCGCCGTTCTTCCGGTAGCGCCAGACGGAGCCGGCGGGAATGAGCGTGAACAAACTCTGACCGGGCGCGGTGGTGACGAGGAGGTGCCGTGGCGCGGAGGTGACGGACAAGCCGCCGTCAGTGGCCACGGCGACTAGCGTGTGCAAGCCGACAGGCGGGTTCGTCCAGGTGACCGTAAACGGGCCGGCGTTGTCCTGGCCCAAAAGCACGCCGTTGGCGAAGAACTGCACGTAGGTCGAGAAAGCCACGGTATTGCCGACCCGACGCGGAGCAGCACGTTCGTGGGAGCGCGCATGACCGCGAAGTCCGCGGGCGCGATCCAATTGATGGGGCCGACGGGGAGCGCGCCGGTGTTGGTGCGGAAGGTCAGCGCAAAATCGAAAAACAGGTCGGGACTGGGGCCGAACGAGGGGAAACCGTTATCGCGCTGATGTTCGCCGCCAGAGCCTCTTCATCGCCTAGATGCGTCGAAGCAATGAACAATGCGTCGGCAGCAGAAATGGCCGGGGCAATGATGCCCGCCGCTGCGAAGATCGGATCGCCGTTGCCTGCCGCTTGTGCCGCGTCCGGCACGAACTGGCTGGCCACGTTCACCAACTCGCCATCTTTCGTGGTGTGCGCGAGGAACACCGCCTCGAACACCTCGATGCCCTCATGCTCCTGATGCCACACCGTCGTCCGCATCCCATTGTGCGCCGCCACGTAATCGCGCTTCACCGCCGCGCGTTCCAGCGCCGACGCATCGTGTCCGAACAACGCCGCGTGTTCGTTGACGAAACTTTTCGCGACACGATTCGGATCATCGGCGCGCAATCCCCGCTCCTGCCGCAACGATGTCTGCTCCCGCGCCGCGTCCAACACCGTTCCTGCCCGTGAGTAAACCATCGCGCGCGCTCACCCATTTCGGGCTGTGGAGAATCTCGTGCCGTTCGATTTGAAGGTCCGGCAGCCGGGAACGGAGCAGGGCCTCGGCGTCCGCCCGCGCTTGCGGCGCCGCAGCGGCCCTGAAGACAGCATTCGCGCGGAGGTTCTCCAGACGTCGGTCGAGATTAGGGAGCGCGTCATGCTCATGCGGCGGCGAAGCGGCACGGCTGTCCACCGGGACCAAAAACACTGCCGCGCCCAGGAACAACGCGGCCTTCAGGTGGAGGTGTGGAAGCATGGCGCTGATTGTCGCCCACACTGGCACACCCGGGCAAAGGCGGGGAGTTGAACTGGGTTCATTGTAAACTTCGGATTCAAACAAAAAGTAAACAGTCGCCCATCACGCCGGGAACGACGCGGCTGCAACCAGGGCAGCGTCTCATGTGTCCGCGAAGAACAGTCAACGCGACCGGTCCCTTGTCTTCTACGCTGGATGGGGCAGGCCGGATTGCCTGCCCCGCTCTTCATTCAAGGCCGGCGCAAGCGGTAGAACCGCTTGGATAGGTCGTGCGGGAGCGTCAGGGTCCTGATGAAGCCGTCGTCGCTGACCACGCCTGGGGTGTCCGACCAGGCGGCGGGGAGCACGTTGAGCGAGTCGGTGTGTTGGAGGACAAACCCGGCGGAGGGCGAGGGCCAGGAGAGGATCACCCTGGGGCCGCTCAGGGCGATGCTCAACTCGGGCAGGCCGGTGGCTGGCCCCATGTTCTCCAGCGCCCAGAAGCCGGGGATGATCCGGTAGTTGGCGCTGGTCTGAACCGTCGGACCGACATCGGTCTGGCCGGCAGTGAAGTTCACGACGTAGTTGGCACTGGATTGCGCGCCGCCACCGGCGTCGAGCGTGAACCAGTCGATGGCGGACTGTGCGTGCGCGGAAGCTACCAGAAGCAGCCCGCAAGTGACCGCGCAGTGGCGTTTCGTCAGGGTGTTCATGGCGTCTTGGTGATGCGGACGAGTCCGTTGCGCGAGGTGAGCACGCGGTTTTGGGTGATGCGCCACACCCCGGCGAGCGCCCGGTTGTAGGTGCCGGCGCGGATGGCCAGCACGTCGTCATTCCCAGAGCCGGTGATCGCGCCCTCAACGGTGCGGAAGGCTGTGCCCGTATTCAAACCGCCAGCAAACCCATCCAGGGGACTGGCGGGATCGACGAAGCGGAAGTAATTGCCCGTGACGTTGTCGCGAGTGCCGTTGGCCGTGATGGCCAATTGATCCATCTGACCGGGCGTGAGGCGTTCCAGCAGATTGTTAAAATTACCGTAGTGATAGGACATGATGTTGAGCCAAACATCGTCCACCTGGTCCCGCTGGCCTGCAGTCAGGTTGTTGTAGGTGTTGCCAAAATTGTTTTGCGCCACCTGGTCGCGCGTCCAGCAAGGCAGGTCTGGAATCGTGTCCGCGATGCCATCGCTACCCGGAACGTCGCAGCAGCCGAGCGGGTCAGGGCAGCAACTGTTGCAGCCGGAACCCTGCGTGTGCGACAAGCCCAGCATGTGGCCGATTTCATGGACGGGCGTGATGTGGTCGTCCTCGTTGCCGGTGAAGATGAGGCCGTTGTTCGCGCCGCAGCAGACGCCAGAGGAGGAGTTGTTGATATACACGTTGATGTTGTCGGTCCGGTAGGCGTAGAGGGCGGCGTTCGAGGTGCAATTGGCCAGGAGGTTGTCCCGGTTGGCGCCGCTGCGCGCGGCGATATTGAACCAACTCGACAGGCTGCTCGGCATTTGGACAATTTCCGTCAGGCTAAACTGGCAGCCACGCGCGTAGTTCGCGAGGAGCCGGTTGTAGTAAACGTAGTCGTCCTGAATCTCAGCGTCCGAGCGGCCGGCGGGCCGGAAGCCGCTTGAGTCGGTGAAAACCTTGACCGAGACTCGGAAGAAAACCTGCGCCGTGCTGGCAATTGGCGCAAAGCAAAGCGCCACCGCCAGCAGAGGAATAAAGTTTCGTGTCTTCATATTCAGATAATCCTTGGAAGTTGAGATTACTGAAGGTTGACGAGCACGAGCACGAGGCCCTTGCCTTTTTCCAAGCCGGTCATGGCCTTGCCGACGATGGCTCCCACCGCGCGCGTGTGGTCTGTGACCTTCATGCCGTGGCCCGGAGTCGCCGAAGTCGTGAGCATGTCGCCCGGCTCAATCGCGCCATTGGCGTCAGCATCCACCCAGCAATACACGCGGCCCGTCAGCGCCACGGGATGTTTGCCGTCAGCCACGGAGCCGCGCTGGCCCATTAACATGCCAGGCTTGACGCCGCCCGCGCCGCTGACGATGCCGGCGACCTTCTTGTCGTGGACTGAGTCGCAGAGGGCAAGCTGGCCGGGATTCTTCGGATCGATGCTGACGATCATGCCCGGTTCGAGGTTATCGCCCTGAATGTCAAACTTCTCCGAAAAATCAGAGCCGCCGGTGATTTCGATCACCTGGCCTTGCACGGTCCCGTCGTTTGCGTCGAGAATGATGTTGGCGACGCCGTTGCTCCGGTAGAGCGCGAGAAAGCCCATGCCGCCGACGTCGGAATCCAGTTGGACGGTCTGCGCTCCGGCCGCGTTCCTCATCAGAAGCTGGGCTCCGCCGGCGCCTTCGCCGGCCTGCAGGGTGATTGTTTCGGTGCCGGAGGCTTTCTTCAACCCGATCTGGCCGTCGCCCGTGCCATCGGAATCCTCGCCCCAGAGGTAAATCGTCTCGGTGCCGGCGCTGCTACGCACGCTGACCACGCCGGAATCGGAGACGTTGTGGATGAGGGTCGTGAGCGTACCGTCCTGCTCGTAATTCCGGATTTCACCACCCTGGCTGCCACCTCCGTACATGTAAGCGCGCGTGCCGCCCGTAGCATTGCGAACGGCTACGAGGCCCGCGGGCTCCGCATCAATATCTACCGTTTCATATCCGCCCGTGTTGTAAGCCAGCATACGGCCCGATGTGGGGCCGCCGTAGGCGCGGAGGCGGGGGCTGCCGTTGGTGTCGCGCAGACTGAGTGCGCCGGAGCCGGCACCTTCGTTGCCGTAGAGCGCCGCGCCGACGTTGCCGTCGGCCGTGTACAGGGTGAGCAGGCCACCGATATTTTCGCCTTCGAGGATGGCGCGGCTGCTGCCGTTGGTGTTGTTCAACGTCAACCGTCCGCCAGTCGAGCCTTGCGCGGTGAGATTCACGGCGGTCGCGTTATTCGCCAGACTGTTGCGCAGCAGGAGTTCGCCATAGGAGGCGCCGTGCAGGCGGATTTGTTCCAAGCCATCGCTGCCGTAAGTGCTGATCGAACTGGCACCGCCATCGAGCGTGATGGACGGCGTACCAGCCGCAGTGCGATAAACGTCCAGTCGTCCAAGCGTGGACGCGGAGCCGAGGTCGAGGTCGTCGGCGATTTGCAGTCCGGTGATCGTGTTGTTCGCAATGTCCACGCCGAGGATCGAAGCATCGGCGATGTCCGAACTGTTGACCGCGCCTGCCGCGATTTGGATGGCGCCAATGGCGTCGTTGGCAATCTTGCCGGAAGTGACCGCGCCGTTGGCCAGCTTGGCGGCCGTGATGGAGCCGTCGGGAACGTTGCCGGCCATCAACGCGTAACCGACCGAGACGACGCGCTGGTCGGGGGTCAATTGCTGAAAGCCCGAACCGCCGTTGAACCACACGCGCAGACGCACGTCCACGTTGATGAACACGGCCGACGGGATGGCGGTCATGTTGGCCAGCGCGGTGTCGCCCAGCGTGGTCATGACCAGGCCATTGGCCACCGGCAGGCTGACGAAGGCGGTGGGTTGGCTGCCGCCGACGCTGGAGCCGTCATTGCTCCAAAACGTGACGTTGCCTGCGGCATTGACGAGGGCGAACTTGAACTGGCCGGTGCCGTCGAAGTTGGCGTTGTTCATCAGTACGCGTCCCTGGTAGCTGATCATGGGGGGCACTTGTGCCTGCGTGGTGGCGGTGAACAGGGCCAGCGAAGCCAGCGTGAGGAGTGCGCGCTGGACGATGCCGGCGAGGGTCGGGTTTGGTGTGTTCATGGAGGTGCGGTGTTTTTGTTTCGTTGCGGAGTATGGGTTGGTTGACGGTGTTTATTGAGTTGAGATGCCGGCACTGTTGCTGGGCGGCAGGAAACATTCTTCAAATTGCAGGAAAGGCAGCGTAAAGGCCTCGAAGCGCAGCGGGATGGTCGTGGTCAGCGCCTCGTTCAAGACATGCAGATGCAGATGGTTGCCGGTCGAGCAGCCGGTGGTGCCGACACGGCCCAGCGACGTGCCCCGATAGACGCGCTGGTTCATGCTCACGAACACGCCATTGTTCTGGAAGTGGCCGTACCACGCCTCGGTGCCGTCCTGATGCCGGATCTTGACGAAGTTGGCGGACGCGGAGCCTGTGCAGTTCGCGCATTGCTGCTGGGCGTTGTTCCAGCAACTGAGACTGGAGGTTTCCCGCAAATCCACCACCCGGCCGCCGCGCGCGGCGCGCACGGTGGTGCCTCCGGGCATGGGGAAGTCCCAGGCAAAGGCCTGCCATCCATTGTGCGTGAAGCTGCCGTTGTTCCCCTGGCTGATGGTGTAGATGCCCGAGAACGGAATCCGGTAGAACGTGTCCGGCAGGCCGGGGCAATTATGCAATCGGTCGCGCACGATGCGCGGCAGTTTCGCCCGGTAGATGAACCGCTTATTGTGATTGGCGCCAGCCAGGACGGATTCGACGATGCCTTTGCGTAAATCGTCCGGGTTGGGGAAGAGCCAGTTGTCATTCGGATCCTGGAAATGAACGGCGAACGGCGTGTTCAAGGTGATAGAGTGCCTGTTCGGAAAGCTCGAACTGCCGTTGGGGAAAGCCCGAAAGCTGTAGCCCCTGAATTCCATTTCATGGAGCGGCTGGAGCGTGAGGGGGAAGCTCCGGCTGATGCCGATCACGCGCGCGGTGTCGTGTCCGGTTTCGCTTGGCGAGTCTTCCAGGTCAAACACCGTCTTGTCATAAGAGGCGCTTGCGTAACTGCCGGTGGGGTTCAGTTTGATCTCGTAAATCTCCTCGCCGAGCAGTTCGGCCTGGCCGAGGCGTCCGCCGGCTTGCACGGGCGCGCGGTATTCCTGGACGCGGATGTTGAAGCTGGTGCCTTCCGGCAGGGCACCTGACTTCAACACAAATGGTTTGGAGTTCTCGTCGAGCTTCTGCACCAGCGTGTAGAAGCTGCCGTTGTTGTCGGTGTCTGCGTCGATCTTGAGCCAGTGCTTGTAACTGCTGCTCCCGCTGAGTTCGATGGCCCTCACTGCGGCAAAGGCCTGGCCGAACTCGAAGTAGTGCCGCTGCGCGGACGGACTGAAGCCCCATCGGTAGGCGCGCAAATAGTGGCGCGGGGCGATATCGTAGTCCGGCAGGCCGAAGTCCACCGGCGTGACGCGCAGCGACATGCGGCGCGGATCGATCACCTGCAGCAGCGCGCCACTCACGCTCACGGGTGTGTTGGCCGCGTTGCCGTAAAGCGAGCCGTCGGGAAACTGGCTGAGGTCCACATCGATCGTGACGCCCGCTTCAAGCGCGTCGAAGATCGAGTCCAGTGGCGGAGCGCCGGGTGTGCCGGGATTGGGCAGCAGCAAACGGCGTCCATCCGTGAGAACCGCGAAACCGCGCGCGCTGTCGATGGATTGAATCTGGACGCGCTGGCGCGGAATCACGTTGCCGGTGGCGCGGACGATGTTCGACAGATTGAGGAACGCGCGCTGATGTTGGTTCAGGCCGTCGGTAAGGTCTTGTTCGAGCCTCTCGAGGTCGGCGATTTCGTGATCCTCGGCGCGCACGTCGGCGTGCTCGGCGTCGAACGTCGGCCTCATGCGATCGATTTCGATCAGGCGCCTTCCCTTGACGCGCAGGAGTTCCATGAGCGCGGTGTCCAGCCTGCGCACGACGTTGGATTGCTCGAGGAGGGCGTGCGCAAGGTCGCGTTTGATAATAAGAGTAAGCACCGCCGGGGGGTCGCACGTATTCACGATGCAGGGGTCCGGAAGGAGGTTCAGCAAGTGGGCCACGCTGGGCCAGCGAACGATGTCCATGCGCAGCTTGCCCAACTGCGCCTGCTCCGGCCCAAGGGCAAGGTCCGGCGTGGCGACGAGATCGAAGAACGCGCAGCCGAATTCATCCACGCGCAGGCCCGCCGGCGTGTCCGGGCAGCGGTCGCGTTCATCGGGTACTCCGTCGCCATCGCGATCCGATGGCGGCAGCAACGGCAGCGGCAGGATGCGGAAGAACTTGTGACCGGGATCGACGGGCAGGATCAAGATGCGCTCGATGCCGCTCGAAGTCGGTGTGCCAATTACACCTCTCCAAAGGGGATCATCACTGAGTTCGTCCGTGGATTCCACAACCGCGTCACCCACCCAGCGGAGTTCCACGCGGTTGCCGCCCAGCCGTGTCGCCGTGAACGGACGTGGCGACAGGACGGTGACGATGAAACCGCACGTCGTGACATTGCCGTGACCATCGCCAGCTTCGCAGAACACGCCGGTATCGCCGACCGAGAACACGCTGCCGCTCGGCGGCGAGCACCGGATGCGCGGCTGCGGCATACAGTCGTCGGTGGCCGTGACGGAGTAACTCAACACGGCGCCAAGGGCACTCTGTGCGGCGGCGACGATGTTGCTGGGGCAGTTGATTCGCGGCGGTACAGTATCCGTGACTTCAACGAGGAACGTCGCGGAGTACGGGGGAACGCCTACCGGACTTGAGCAGATGACACGCGTGACGCCAACGGCGAACAAACTCCCGCTGGGCGGCGTGCAGACCAGCGGCAGCGTCCCGCCAGTGCAGGTGTTCCGCGCGGAAGCATTGAAGGTTACTACTGCCCCACAACCGGTGTTAGAGGGTACTTCGATGTCGGCAGGGACGGTGATGTCAATGCAACTGTTGGTTCCGCAGCCGCCCGAGACGATGACGTTGAAACTCGACACGTTGCGGTTGCCGCCCGCGTCAACGGCGAGGCAGGAAACGCGGTTCGTCCCGACGGGGAACACGCTGCCGCTCGGCGGCGTGCATTCCACGACCGGGCTGGGGTCGCAGTTGTCTCGCGCGCCCGAAGCGAAGTCGACGACCGCGCCGCGAGGGCTGGTGCAAGGGACGATGACGCGCGCTGGAATGATGAGCTGCGGGTCGGTGACGTCGCGCACGGTGACGAGGAACCGGCATTGGTCCTGATTGCCCTGGCTGTCGATGGCGGTGCAAAGCACAACGCTCGCGCCGGGCGGGAAGACGCTTCCGCTGGGCGGCTCGCAGGTGATGACCACGTTGCTGCCACAGCGCGTCGCGCCGCTGGGAGCGGGATTGAACACCACCACGGTACCGCTTTCATTCGTGCAGTTCGCGATGACATTGGTCGGGCACGTGAGCGTGAGGCAATCGGGCAGGACGGGCGGCCCTCCAATGGAGTGGTAGCTCTTGAACGACATCTGCGACTGATAAGTGGTCTCGAGGCAAACTTGATAGAATTGACTCAAGACCGTCGGGCTTGCGTGGAAGGTGGCGCCGTTGGCCGAGTAAGTCTGTGCGCCGACTGTGACAATGGTGTTAGCCGGAAGGACGACGCCAAAGGATTGCGGGCCGGCGTTGCCCGTGGCCGCCAGCGGCCATTTGGAAAAGTCCGCGGCCGAAACATTGTTCAGCGTGATCGGACCGCCGACCATGCGATTGATGGTCAGGCTGTAGGGTGTCGCGGTTCCAGCGGCCACTGTACATTCGATGTGGCAATCGTCGAGCGGCAGCGCGGTGGGTGTGATGCGCAGACCGCCAAAGTTCAACGTGCCGATGTTGCCGGGCCCGGTGATGTTCACGTCCACGTAGCCGTTGTTGCACTGGGGCGGGTTGCTGCCATCGAAGGCGCAGAAACCGGCCACGCCGTTGAGGTCGAGCGTCCACGGTCCGTAGGCCGGCGAGCAATCGCCGTAGGGATGGAGCAGATTGTCAACGAGTGCCTTTGAGAAGATGACGTCGGAAACGCTGACCTGCTGCGGCCCGTAAGCCTCGATCCAATCGGCGTCGCGCAGGAGGGACATACTCGAGACGCCGAAGCCGCCGATGGGCAGCGTGGCGCGCGCAATCTTTGGGCCGCCTGCGTTGACCTTGATGACGTAGGAGAGGCGGACCGACGTGCCGTTGACGATCGGACCCACCTGTCCGCTGATGTGCTGGCCGCCAGAGACGATGTTGATTGGCACCGCGCTCTCGAAGGAGGCGAAAAAGTAGCCGGTAAGGAAACCCATTTGCGACAGGCACGCGCTGGAAGGCACGTTCACCGCCGTGTCGCCCGTGCCCTGGAGAAAGTACCGGCTCACGAGCTGGCCCGCGTTCCACACTTCGACCGCCTTACCGCTGACGTTGCTGGGCTGCGACATGCTGATGCGCGTCTGGCCGGCGGTCGCCGCGGCGTTGACGCCCAGCGTCGCGATGGTGCCTTCGCCGGTCGGCCAGTCCGTCGAGAGACCGTGGTGCTGGCTGATGGGGCTGCCGAATTGGCAGAACGAGAAAATGCCTGGATCCACCTTTGCGATGTCGAACCGGAATCCGTCCGCGCCGCTGATGTCGATCTCGACGGTCGGGGGCGGGCCGTTGGAATTGACGGTCCGCCACGAAACGCCGCTGCCACCTTGATGGATCGGATAGGCGTTGTTCAGCATGTAGGGCACACCGGACAAAGTGGTCTGTGGCCCGCAATAAGTGACTTCAAGCCGGGCGTAGTCCACCATCGTCTCGGTGCCCACGGCGAAGTCGAGGCGATGATCGGTGTTGATCGCGGCGATGATATTCGACCCACCGGGCAACGCGGGGAAATCCAACGTGAAGGTGGTCGGAGGATTCGTCTGCCACGTTCCGCCCGCGCCGGGCAGCGCGGAGACGGCCGACGCGTAAAAGAAGGCACTGGTGGGCGGAGTGCAATCCACCACACCAACGCCCAGGATGTCGTTCATCGACTGGGGCATGGTGGGCTTCATGTGGACGATCAGCTTCGCCGCTGTGACGTTGGCGGGCAGTCCGACGAAACTATGCGAGGCATAACGGCCCGGCCATACGCTGTCGAAGGGCATCCCGTTCCAGAGGCCTAGCCCGGCGAGACACGGCCCGGACGCCGATGGCTCGAACAAGCCAGGCCCGAAGTTGTCCGCCACGCCGCCTTGCAGCGTCCTGGTGAAGCCACCAGGCAGGATAAGCACGTTGAAATCGCATTTGCTAGTGCGCCCACACGCGTCGCGAGCCTCGCAAGTGACGGTGTTGGTGCCCGGTGGGAAGAAGCTTCCGCTCGGCGGGACGCAGGTGACGACTGGATTAGGATCCGTATCGTCGGTGGCAGTCACATTGAAGAAAACATTCGTGCCCCCGCCGCGGCAGAGATAGACGATGGGGCGCGGGCAATTGATCTCCGGCGGACGGCTGTCGCGCGTCACGATCACGCGGAACGAGCAGTTGGTTCGGTGGCCGACGGTGTCAGTGGCGGTGCAGAGGACGTTGTTGGTTCCTACGGGAAAGACCGAGCCGGAGGTGACCGGGATGTTGGCGCCGGCGATATTGATGGCGCAGTTGATCGTGAGGTTGGTGTAGCAACGGTTCGTGCCAGAGATACTGAAGTTGGCCGGGGCACCGTTCGAGCAAGTGGTTAGGAAAATGTCCGACGGGCACGTCAACACGATACAAGGGCAGCACGTCGTTGTGACTGTCAGTTCCGCGCGCAGACCGGTCGGTCCCGGCGGACCGACGGCGGTGGGCGCGTTGGTGACGTAAAACTCAATAGTGTTGGCGCCCGCGGGCAGGTTGACGAATGAAAACGAAGTCCAGACGTTGTAGCCGGTCGCGGGAGTTGGGAAACTCACCGCAGCCGCGCCGTTGAGTCGCAACGCGCCGCGATCGCCGGCGGCGTAACGCCCCGTCACGCGCGCCCCCGCGCAGGGCGTGGTGAATTGAAGCCTGTAAACGTAAGTACCCGCGGCATCGTCCGCCACGCTGGGCGACGGTCCGATCCATTGGGAGTCGGCGCTGGCCGCATTGTCGATCCAGGCGGCGGGCTCGTCTGTTACCACATACGCGTCGGGCCGGTCAGGAAAGTTCGCGCTCGTTCCCTCAAAAAACGGATCCACGCTGCCGGGCCGGAGTTTGGCGCCACCGGCGGACATGCCGGTGCCGAACTGCATCACCGTTTCGCAAGGATACGTTTGCGTCTGGGCGTTCGTGCTGGATGGATTCAAAAGCCCAAGTGCGACGGCGGCGGCGCCCGCGAGGAAGCGAAGCGGGTGGGAGTGGTGGTTCATTTTGATAGGGTTCCTTTGGAAAGCGCGTCAGAGGTATTCGGCGGAGTGCGCCCGTCCCCGGGCGCAGAAATGTGGGAACGACAGAGGATCTTGAAACGAGTCCACACGCTGAAGCGCGCAGAGGTGCTGCGCCCGAGGACGGGCGCACCCCGCCGACCAAACATGCCAGGCAGGCCAGCCACGAAAGCGGCGGCAAGTCAGCGCACCCCCGTGCCGCACGCGGGCGGCGTTGCCGTACCAAAAACATAATGGTTGCCAGTCTGATTCTGTGGGAAGCGGGCCGTTCATATCATACCCGGCGGCCCAACACAACTATGGAGATTGCACGCGGTAGAAGCGGGCCGGGTGGAGGTTCATGCCGCCAGCGGCATAGGCCTCGATGAACTCGTAGATGCCGAGCGCGTTGGCCTGGTTGGTCGCGATGGGCACCCAGGGAATCGGCGCATTGAGGTGGGGCGTGGCCTCGAGGATGTAGGTCACGAATGGCAATCCCTGGCCGAGAATTTGCATCCGCTCCGCCGTGACGGGTGTAATAAAGGAAATGTCCGACGCGGGCGCGGCAACGCGGGTGAGCACCACGTCGTTGCCGTTGCCGCCGGTGTATGTGATCCTGAAAAGCAGTCCGCCTGCGGCGAACGTCGCTCCCTCCGCCAGGCCGTTGAACGTCCCGGTGATCGCGCCTGCCCCGGTCTTATTCAGGATGGTGAAGCTGCTGCCCAAAGCGGGCGCGAATCCAAGGGAGACTTGAAGAGCGCCACCGAGCGTCACGGTGCCGGAACTGGTCAGTCGATCGTAATCGGCCCCGGCGACCAGGCCGTTGAGTTCGATGTCCAATGTGCCGAGCGGAAACAGCACCGTGCTGGCGCTTAGGTTGCCGGGGCTGGCGCCGGGGCGAATGGTGCCATTCACGAACACGCTGATGGCCTGCACCTGGCCGACACCGCCCAGCACGCTGCCGGGGCGCACTTGCACCGCCGTGCTGCTGAGCGAACCATCCACCAGCAAGGTTCCATTGAGATTTGAGGTGACACCGGAGTAAGTATTGGCCCCGGTCAATCGCAGCGTGGCCGTTCCGGTTTTCACGAGGTTGCCTGTGCCGCTGATGACGCCGGAGAAAAGGGTCGATGAATTGTTGCCGCCCACGGTCAAAATGCCGTCGCCGAGGCTGACGTCGCCAGAGCCGGCCAGCGAACCGATGGTGTCGTCGTGTCCGCTCATTACCAGCTGGCCGGAACTGTTGATCGTCACAGAAGACAGGTCACCGATCCCGTGCCCGAACAACATGCGCACGCGGTCAGCGTCTGCGCCGCCGCTGCCGTCGCCGATAATGAGCGGGCCGGGAACGACCGTCTGGCTGAAGACATTTTCCAGCACCAGGTCGCCTTGCCGCACTTCGCCCGCGCCCGTGTAGGTATGCGTGTAGGTGGTGCGGAACACGAGGTTACCCGGTCCGAATTTCGTCCAGCCCGCCGGCCCGGAGATTTGGCCGGTGATGGAAACGCTGCGGTTGGTCGGCACGTTGACAATGAGATCGTCGTTCAGAATCACCGACCCATTCCAGGAGCCGCCGAAGCTGTCCACGCTCAACGTGGCGCCGGAGCCGGCCACTTCGAGGACTTCAGCGACACCGACTTCGTGAAGCACGATGGTGCCCAGGCCAAGCCGAGTGATGCCGGTGGTGTTCCCCAGCGCGGAACCGTGCGAAACGACGACGGTGCCGCCCTTGATTTCCACGTCGCCGCTGAAAAGATTCGAGGCGGTGAGAACGAGTTCACCCCGGTTGGTCTTCACGAGATCGGCGGTGCTGACGCCGCTGATCTGGGCGGGAATGTTCAGTTGCACCCCTTGCGCCACGTCGATGATCTGCGGCTCGTCTCCGCGCGCGCCCAGACTCAGGCGACCGGCGATCAGAGAATCCTTGGTCACATTGAGCGGCAGGGTGGCGTAGATGCCGCCTTCGACGCCAAGGCTGCCGGTGCCGGTGGTGACCGTCCCGCCGCGCAGGCGCAGATCGCCGATGGTGTCGCTCTCATCGCTCAATTCCAGGCTGCCAGTGGCGTACACAAAGACGCTCGAGGTGTTGGCGATCTGGTTGTCGCGGTCGAGCACTGCAATATCGCCGATAAGCGTGCTGGTAAATCCACCGATCACGAGATCGCCCGGAATGGCAACTGTGCCAATGAAGGTCAACCCGGGGCCGAGGTTATAGCGGCCCAATCGCAGGATGCCCGCATTGACAAATGTCGTGCCGGTAAAGGTATTGGCGCCAAGACCGGCCAGGGACAGGTCGCCCGTGTTGTTCTTCCATATCCCTCCACTGCCGCTGATGACGCCAGCGATGATGAAGTCGCCGGGCCCATCTGTCATCAGCGTGCGTCCGTTGAGATTGATATCGCCGTTGAGGGTCATCCGGGCGGAAGCGTCGAAGCTCCGCAGCGTGATGCCCACGCCCGGGCCGGCGGCGGCGAGATCGAGATCGATGGTATTCGTCCCGGCCGGATTGCCTGCGCTGACGTAATTGCTGATGGTGACACTGTTGCCGCGCAGCCTGTAGCCGCCTCCAAAGATGTTGATAGTCGAGAAGGTCGTACCGGCCGGAAAATTGTTCGTATTGCTCGCTTTGCGCAGGCCGTCCGTCGGAAAACTCAGGACATCGCCTGCCACCGGCGCGCCGCTGTCCCAGTTGGCGGCGCTGGTCCAGTTGCCGCTGCCGGCCGAGCCGCCGGTCCAAAGGCGGACGGTGGCGGCGCGAACGTCGGCGAGAGTCATGGTCATGATGAAGGCCGCTGGCGTCAACCAGAGCGCGCGGCAGGCGGTTTGAAATATCGTCGTCATAGTCGGAACGCGAGTAGTCGCTTCTTACCTCTTCAAGAAGAATTGAGGCGGCAACGATTACAACTTTCCGTGACTTCCTCCAACATCCTTCGCGGGATTCCCTCTGGTGCCTCAAGGCCTAATCAGCCGGAAGAATCGCTGCGGGTCCGTCCCGGGCGTGTTGTACGGGTTGGGCGAGCCGGGCACGTTACTCCAGGAAGCGGGTACCGTGTTCAGGTTGGTCGTGGTTTGCAGAACGTAACCGAGCGTGGCTGGCCACGACACGCGCACGCCGCCACCCACTTGCGCAATCGCCAGCGCCGGCTGCGCCGGGCCCGTAGCAATCGTAACCAGGCTCAAGCGCGTGGCATTAGTCTGCACCTGGAAGGTCGCGGGTCCGGCAGTGATGTTGGATGCCGGGCCAGCGACGAGTGTTCCGGCCGTGAGCACATCGAAGCGGCTGGCGAGCGCCGGGCTGAAACCGGTAACCAGTTTCACCACCAGACTGCCGTCGACGATTGGATTGCCGGTGTTTGCCGTGCCGTTGACGCGGAGGACACTGTAATTCGTGCCGGGCGCGGTGCCGCCCAGCGTGAACTCAAGGCGTGGGCCTGCGCTCGTGCTTTGGTAATAGCTGCCCGTGATGGTGATTGTGCCGGTGTTGGTCGGCGCGATGACGCCCGAGTTGGTAATCGTTCCACTAATCGTTCCCGCGCCCTGGAGACGGCCCGTGAGAAGTTGGGGCTGACCAAAGTTGATGTTCGCGTTGGCCAGATGAATCAAGCCGTTGGCCAGCGAAGGAGGACTGTCAAACGCCAGCGCACCCATCTGCACGTCCACCGTCCCGGTGTTGACGAAGAGCCAGCCGCTGATGGTGGTGGCGCCGACACCGGCAACCTTTCGGAAGGTGCCCGTATTGTGAAACTGCGGCGAGGGCGTGCCGAAGCTGTAATAAAGGCTGTGGTTGCTGGCCACCTGCCACAGCCCGGCGTTGGTCACCATCGTCAGAGGCGCGGTGAAGTCGGATTGAATATGGCCATCGAGCCACGACACCGTGCCCTGGTTGAACAGCCGCAGCGCAGAAAAAGTTTTTGTGCCAGCCCCGGCCAGTATGAGCTGGCCCAATGGCGGAATATGCAGAACTCCGCTGAACGCGCCGTTACTGGCTACCAATGAGCCGCTCACGGAATTGACGGCGCCTGTCGCCATCAAAGTTGCACCGTGGATCGTGAGGCTGGTGATGGTCCCTCCTTGAAATCCCGGAGCCAATAAAATCGCGCCGCCCTCAAGTCGAAGACCCGTCGGCGCGCCCGCCCCAAACAACCACAGGGCCGTTCCCAAAAACCGGCCCGCGCCCGCGCCGCTGAAGCTCGCGCCCGCCGCGTTGGTGTAGGTGCCGCTGTTGAAACGGACCTCGGTGGCCCCGGCGGTAGTCCATGACCCGCCAATCGTGCCATTCACATTGTCGAACCCGATAATGCCCGTCTGCACGTCCACCGCGCCCGTGTTGGCGAACAGCCAGCCGCTGAGGGTCGTCGTGCCCGCGCCGCCGCCGTTCTTGCGAAAGGTGCCCGTGTTATGAAACTGCGGACGCGGATCGCCAAAGGAGTAGTAAAGACTGTTGTTGCTGGAAACCTGCCAGAGGCCGGCATTGGTCACGGCCGTCAGCGGCGCGGTAAAGTCGGATTGGATGTGACCGTCGGTCCAGGACACCGTGCCCTGATTCAACAGCCGCAGTGCGGAGAAGGTTTTGGTGCCGGTGCCCGCGAGCAGAAGCTGGCCAGAAGGCGCGACGGTCAAGACACCGCCGAAGGAACCATTACTGGCGACCAGCGAACCGGTGACGGTCCTCACCGCGCCCGTCGTCAGCAAGGTCGATCCGTGGATCGTGAGGTTGGTGATGGCGCCGCCTTGAAACGTGTTCGCGAGCAGGATGGTCCCACCTTCGAGTCTCAATCCGCCCGGGGCACTCTCGCCCGCGAGCCATAGCGCCGTGCCCAGAAAACGGCCAAATCCCATGCCCGTGAAATTCGCGCCGGTGGCATTCGTATAGTTGCCGCTGTTGAAACGGACTTCCGTGCCGTTTGCCGTGTTCCACCCGCCGCCAATCGTCCCGTTTACGTTGTCGAAGGCGACGATGCCGGTCTGCACTTCCACCGTGCCCGTGTTGCCGAACAGCCAGCCGCTGATGGTTGTGGTGCCCGCGCCCCCACCATGCTTGCGGAACGTGCCGGTGTTATGAAACTGCGGACGCGGATCGCCGAAGGAATAGTAAAGACTGTTGTTACTTGAGACCTGCCAAAGTCCGGCGTTGGTCACGACCGTGAGCGGCGCGGCGAAGTCGGATTGAATATGGCCATCGAGCCACGACACCGTGCCTTGGTTGAACAGCCGCAGCGCGGAGAACGTCTTGGTGGCGCTTCCAGCCAGCGTGAGTTGGCCGGCGGGCGCGATGGTCAGAGCACCGCTCAAGTTGCCGTTGCTCAACACCAGTGACCCGGTGACGGTGTTCGTTGTGTTCAACGTCCCTCCATGAAGAGTCAGGTTGGTGATGGTGCCTCCTTGGAATGTGTTCGCCAGCGCCAGTGTCCCACCTTCGAGTCGAAGTCCGGACGGAGCACCTGCGCCGGTCAACCATAATGTCGTCCCGAGGAAGCGGCTCAAGCCTCCGCCGGTGAAGCTCGCACCTGCCGCGTTGGTGTAGGTGCCGCTGTTGAAACGAACTTCGGCGCTGTTGGCCGTGCTCCACGCGCCGCCAATCGTGCCGTTCACATTGTCGAACCCGATAATGCCCGTCTGCACGTCCACCGTGCCGCCATTGGCGAACAGCCAGCCGCTGATAGTCGTCGTGCCCGCGCCGCCGCCGTTCTTGCGGAAGGTGCCCGTGTTATGAAACTGCGGACGCGGATCGCCAAAGGAGTAGTAAAGACTGTTGTTGCTGGAAACCTGCCAGAGGCCGGCGTTGGTCACGGCCGTGAGCGGCGCGGCAAAGTCGGATTGGATGTGGCCGTCGGTCCAGGACACCGTGCCCTGATTCAACAGCCGCAGTGCGGAGAAGGTTTTGGTCCCACTGCCGGCCAATGTAAGTTGGCCACCCGGGGCGACGGTGAGTGTCCCGCTGAACGATCCGTTGCTCGCCACCAGGGAGCCGCTCACGGTGTTGACCGCGCCAGTGGTGATCAATGTCGCGCCGTGAATGGTCAGGCTGGTGATGCTGCCCCCTTGAAAACCCGGAACCGGCAAAACGCCGCCGCCTTCAAGCCGAAGACCGGACGGCGCGCTCGCACCGGTCAGCCACAGGTTTCCTCCAAGCGTTCTGCCGAGCCCGCCGCCTGTAAAGCTTGCGCCAGCGGCATTGGTATAGATGCCGCTGTTGAACCGAACCTCGGTCGCTCCCGCAGTCGTCCACGCGCCGCCAATCGTCCCGTTCACGTTGTCGAACGCAACGATGCCGGTCTGCACGTCCATCGTGCCCGTGTTGGCGAACAGCCAGCCGCTGATAGTCGTCGTGCCCGCGCCGCCGCCGTTCTTGCGGAAGATGCCCGTGTTATGGAACTGCGGACGCGGATCGCCGAAGGAGTAGTAAAGACTGTTGTTGCTCGAAACCTGCCAGAGGCCCGCATTGGTCACGACGGTGAGCGGCGCGGCGAAGTCGGATTGGATGTGCCCATCAAGCCAGGATACCGTGCCCTGATTAAGCAATCGCAGTGCGGAGAAGGTTTTGGTGGCGCTTCCGGTCAGCCGCAGTTCCCCGCCTGAGGCGATGGTGACCCCGTTGGAGCCGCTGAAATTGCCGCCGCCCAGAACCAGCACACCGCTGTTGCGCACGGCGCTGGAGGAGGTGAGCGTCAAGGTGCTGGCGTGGTTGCTCAACGTCTGCGTGCCGCTCGTTCCGCCCAAGGTTAGTGCCGAGATGGTGGCGTTCGCGTCGAGCGAGACTTGATAACTGCCGTTGTTCGTGATGAACACCGTGTCGGCGACACCAGGAACACCCGCGGGCGTCCAGTTGGCCCCGTTGTTCCAACTGCCACCGGCGAGATTGTTCCAGACCTTCGGCGCAGCTTGCGCGGACGGGGACAGCATGGCCAGAGCAAGCGCGCATGGGATAAACGAGAGAGTCTTCATTACGACAAACGGCGGATGGTTGTTACTTCTGTGAAAGCTGGGGTGTTCTAACACACTGGACGACGATGCTCAATGCTCAACGTGAGGACGCTTTCATTGAGGATTGAGCATTGAGCATTTGTCATTTTCATGGGGCAGGCGGGAAAAAGAAATAGCAAATAGGAAATGCTCGATGACGTGTGCCCGATATGTGCCGGCTCAAGGAGACAGCGGCTTCACGGCCTCAACGATGAAAAACCGGTAGGGGTCAGCACTCGCAGCCACGTTGCGTGTCGTGGTCGTGCCGGCGCCAGGAGGAATCAGGCCGAGGCCGACTTCCGACCATGAGATGGGCAACGTCAGGTCCGTCGCGCCGTGGATGCGATACTGGCGCGTGGGCGAACTGGACCACACCAGGGTGGTGGGTGAGGCCGGCGCAGGTTTGGCTGTGTTGATGATGCTCAACAGGCTCATCGGATCCAGCGGGTTGGTGTCGGCACCAAATTCCTCGACGTTGGTAAAGCCGTCGTTGTCGTTGTCACCGCTGCCGGCAAGAACACCGAGGTTCGCAGCGAACTGGAGTTCCCATTGGTCTGGAATACCGTCGTTGTCGGTATCAGGACCGCAATCCATCGTGTCGGTTTGCACGTGGGCGAACTGATTGCTCAACGAAATCCAGCCGCAGTTGGCGCTCCAGACGAATCCGCTCAGGCGACCCGTGAGCAAGTCCACCTTTGGTCCGTCGTACGCCGCGCCAGTGGAGTCGCGATTCGTGAATGTAATCCAGCCGATGTTCGCGCCATAGGCGTAGCCACGCAGGTTGCCGGTGCCATCGTGGTTCACGCCGAAGTCGGCCGCGGAATTGTTCTGGTAACGGACGCCATTGACTGGCGTGCCATCGCCCAGATGAACCCAGCCGACGTTGGCCGCGTAGATGAAGCCGGAGCAAGTGAAGGCGCCGATGACCACTCCGTTGGCCACGTCACCGCGCCAGTCCATCCAACCGATGTTCGCGCCGTAGGAGAATTTGTTGATGGCGTTGATCGTTGTGGCGGCCTTAAGCGAAGGCGGGAGGCCGAGGAGGAGCGCGCAAACGAAAAGTCGTCTCATACAATTCGCGGTTGAAAGTCAGAACGAAAAGTTCGCCCACGGGCTGCTGCTGGCGAAACCGACGCCGGGACTAACGATGAGGGCCGCCGAATGGTTGCCCGCGGCGATGTCGTAAGCCAGCACGCTTGCGCCCTGGGTGCTATTGCGGATGATGAGGTTGTCCGTGCCATTAACATCGAATCCGCGCTGGCCACCGGTGGCGTGGTTGCTGTCGATGCGATTGGCCGAGCCAGTGATGACAAAGCCAGCAAAGACATTGCCCGCGCAATTGTTGTTCTCCACCAGGCAGCGTGAGCCGACCTGGATGCCGTTGCCCGCATTGACGCGCGACACGCAGCCGGCGATGCGGCCGGAAGCGGGATTGGTCGCCAGGATGAATCCTGTGTTGGCCATCAAGATTCCGTTCGTCCCGTTGCTGTAGGCCGTGCAGTTGACTACCGAACTACCAAGGCCGGCGCTGATGCCGTTGGCGGTGTTCTCAAATGCAGTGCAGCCTTCAATCGTGCTGCCGGGCCCGATGATCAATCCTTCGCTGCCATTCCGCGACGTGGTGCAATCAATCACCCGGCAACCGGAGCTGGCGATAATGCCATCGAGTGTGTTCGTCCGGGCGGTGCAACTGGAGATCAGACCGCCTTCGCCCAGCCGAAGGCCGACGCCGTTGTTGCGAGCCGCGTTGAGATTCCGCAACTGACTGTTCACCGCCGCGCCCGCGTCCACACCGTCGCCCGGCCAGCCGAGGAGTGAGCCGTTGCGCACGGTGATGTTGGTGCGCGTACCCATCACCAGGATGCCATCGAGCGCCTGGGCCACGCCAACGAGCGCGTGGTCATTGAGGTCGATGGTCACGCCGTCGCTGGCGATGGTAATGCCGTTCGTATTGCGAATGCCGGTGAGCGTGCCGGCCAGCTTGATGGTCGCGGGCCAAGGCACGTATTGCGGAAGCTGGCTGAGCAGGATGTTGAGTTGATTGCCGGCGCCGATAACGTAGTTGGTGGTGTTGTTGCGCACCGTGTTGTTGGCGACGTAATTGCCCGAGCCGTCGATGCGCAGGCCGGCGCGATTATCGGTCACGTTGTTGTTTTCGATCCGATTGTCGCCGGTCAGCACGCGAATGCCGGTGCCTTGCAGTCCGGCGGCGTTGTCGCAACTGTTGTTGACCACCGTGCAATCACCGTCCACTTCGATGTTGTCGAACATGTTCACCCGAGCGCTGCAATTGAGAACGCTGCTGCCATTGCGCGCACTGATGCCGTCGCCCCGGTTGTTCTCTGCGATGCAGCCCTGCACGGTGCTGCCGAGATCGACGATGATGCCGTTCGTGCCATTGTCACTGGCGTTGCAGCCCGTGACCAGACTGCCGGGGCCAACGGCGATGCCCGCGACGCGGTTGCTGCGGGCGAAGGAGTCCTTCACGATGGTCTGGCCCAGCGTGGCGATGCCGCCGGCGTTGAACTCGGAATTGCACTCAATGATGTTCAGGCCGTCCAGGCCGCTGCCCGTGATGCCAGCGGCGACGTTCTGCACGGTGAGGCAACGGCGAATCGTTGAACCCGTTCCAGCCTGAATCCCGTGCGTGCCGTTGCCGGAGGCGATGCAATCGTCCACTTCCACGTCGTTGCTGGTGAGGATGCCGACGTCGCCGTTGCCGAAGGCGATGCAGTGGCGAATCTGGCTGCCGCTGTTGAAGGAGATGCCGTAGCGGGTGTTGGCAGAGACGCGCAATTCCTCGATGGTTCCTCCACCGCCGTTATTGCCGTTGATCCCATCCTGTCCCCAACCCGTGATGCTTCCGTTGCGGATATGCGGGCTGGTCGCCGGATTAAGAAAAATGCCGCTCAAAGAACCGGGCACGCCGCGCAGTTCAAAACCCATCAGGTCCAGCGTCACGCGCGGGCCATTGATCGTGATGCCGTGTTGTCCGGCCACTCCCTGCAGGTTGGTGGTGACATAATAGCTTCCGGGCTGACTGAGCGTGATCGGCAATGAGGAGATAGGCGTGCGCGGCTCCACCTGCTGGAGCGTCTTAAACGTCGGGCCGGGAGGTCCCGGTGGCGCCAGCGGGCCTTGCGCCAGCACGGCAGCTTGGAGGGACAGGACGAGTGCGGACACCAATATGCGAAAAGTAACCTGGTTGATCATGGATTGATTGGGTTTGCTGATTGGCCGGTTTCACCCATCCCGATTAAAGATACGCTTCTTCACCAACACAGGACCGGGAAACTGGATGGTGCTTTCCTATCGAAAAGCGACCGGAAAGTCAATTCTCCAGAATGGCCATGGCGGCAGCGTAGTGCTCGGTGTGGCTCAGGCTGAGATGGACAATCCGACCGCCGCGTTCCTGCAAGAGACGTTGCCCGCCGCCGTGCAGAATCACGAACGGCTCGCCGCTTTCCTTGCGGCCCACCTCCATATCCTGCCAGCCAAGGTGTTTGCCGATGCCGGTGCCAAAGGCTTTCGAGATGGCTTCCTTGGCGGCAAAGCGCGCGGCCAGGAACGGGGCAGGGTTCTTGTGCGACAGGGCATAGGCGATCTCCGCCGGCTTGAGAATGCGGTTGAGAAACCGCTCGCCGAACTTCTCGAAGGACGCCGCGACGCGGGTCACTTCGATGATGTCAATGCCGGTGCCGAGGATCATCGAAATCGTTGAACCGTTAAATCGTTGAATCGTGAAGCGGTTCAACGAATCACGTTTCACGCATCACGTCTCATACCCTTCCATCGCCTCCAGCATCTCCTTCACCGCGGCTTCAAGACCGATGAAGATTGCGCGGCTGACGATATTGTGGCCGATGTTCAGTTCGACCAGGTGAGGCACGACATGGAGCAGCGGCACGTTCTCGCAATTCAAGCCGTGGCCGGCATTGACCTTTAAGCCAAGCGCGTGCGCCTGTTTCGCCGCGCCGATGAGCCGTTCCAGTTCCCCCTGTCGCTCCCGTTTCTGATGGAAATGTTCGGCGTAGGAGCCAGTGTGCAGTTCAATGAATTGCGCGCCTATCTTTGCGGAAGCTTCGACCTGTGGCGCGTCTGGTGCGATGAACAGACTGACTTCGATGCCGGCGTCTTTCATTCGGCTTGAAGTTTCCTTCAGGGCAGCCAACTGGCCCGACGCGTCCAGTCCGCCTTCGGTCGTGACTTCCTGGCGGCGCTCCGGCACGAGACAAACGATGTCGGGCTTAAGCTTCAGGGCCAGCGCCACGATCTCCGGCGTGTTGCCCATTTCGAGGTTTAACCGCGTCTTGATTCGGCGGCGAAGTTCAGCAACGTCCCGGTCGAGGATGTGACGCCTGTCTTCGCGCAAATGCGCCGTGATGCCATGCGCGCCGGCCGCTTCGCAGAGCAGGGCGGCTTCCACAGGACTCGGCTCGCCGTGATCGCGTCCGCGATAGCGCGCTTCGCGCAACGTGGCGACGTGATCGATGTTGACTCCGAGCTTGAGCGGCATGAAAGGGGGCGTCAGCGCTTTGGCGGACTGGCTGCCGGACCAGCCTTGGCGGGCGCCGCGTTCGTGCCTGGGCGAATTTTGCTCACCGGAAGCTCGAAGTTGAAGGGGAAGCCGGGTGATTCCAGCCAGATGGAGAATGTGGCCAGCTCAAAACCGGTAAAGCCGACGTGGGACCGGCGGACCAGCGCCAGTTCCTGCGGGCCGGTTTGCGTGATTTCCGTGGCGGAGTTGCCGAGTTTCGGAGCGATGGCCGAGATCCAACGCTGCGAAGGAGTGTTGGTGGACGCCGGCGGCCGGCCGTTGAGAATGCCGGCCAGTTGGTAGAACATTCGGCCATGGATGAGGCGGTGTTCGGTGATTTCCCAGTCGTAGTAAATAAGGTTCGTGCGCCCGCGCACTTGCGCGAACAGTTCGTCCGGCACTGGCGTATGCGGATTTGGCGGAAAGAGTCCGCCGAAGAGATACTCGTCGCGCCCATTCTTATGAGGTTGCAACATCGGAATGATATAGGGCACCCCACCCCAGAGCAGTTCCGACTTGTTGCTCGAATAGAGGAAATTACCCAACGGGCCGGGCAAGGTGGAGTAGAGGAATTTCGGCACGGCGGTGGACAGCTTGCTCATGGCATTGGTGGCGTTGGCGACCGGCACGGTGAAATACATCCGGCAATGGTCGTGGTTGATGCCCCAGGCGCAAAACTGGTTTGGCAGCGGATTCAGCCCCGAGTCCGCCAGTGGTTTGGCCAGGCCCAGGAGTGGCGAGATTCCCTGGCCGAGGGTGAAGCTCGTCAGAGGTTCGCCCACGATGTTCGTGGCAATCTTCCAGGGTTCGTACCGCCACGGGATCTTTCCCGAATATTGGAACCGCACTTCGGTTCGGACGGTTTCGCCTCGGGCGGCCATGTTCGCCACGATGGGTGGCAGCGGCCACCTGGCCAACGCCGGAAACCACGCACGCAACCCCGGCAGGTCCGCAGCCAGCTCAAGAAAACTGTCGTTTAACGCGGCCACCGGCCGGCCGTTTTTTTTAACCTCAGCCAGCAATACGGGCACCTGCGTCAGGCGTTCGTGAGCCAGGCCAAGCACCACCCATTTGCCGGCGCGATAAAACTGCAACGTGTTCGGGGCTTGAGAGCGTTTTGCTTCCCAGCCTTTGAACCCCTCCGCCGTGAGATCGCGCGGCGTGCCCAGTTTCCACGCGGAGGCCAGTTGCTTAAGGTTGTTGTTCCAGATCTGCGCGCGCGGCTCGGTCAATTCAATCGCCAGCGCAGTGTCCGTGCTGCCGGCAGCGCCTCGCACTTCCACGTAAACTTCGGCTGACAGAAAATCATCCAGCAGTGGACGCAACACTGTGGCCTGGTCCGCGGCGTCGGCCGGCAGTTCCTTGCGCCAGAAGGGCAGGGCGGCGGCGGCCAGTTTCTGCGCGAGATGGCCGCGCAGATCAGTTGTCGCGGGCATCACGGCGATTTCCTTGAGGATTGCGGCGTTCGTGCCCACGGTCAGTTGCGCGCGGCTGGCCGAGTGATAGCGAAGCAGAGGCCCCTTGTAACTGCGGGCGCCGCCGGCCTGATCGAAACATCCCCGGCCAGAATCGCCCCCACCAGTCCCAAAATTCCGATGACAGTCTTCATTGTGGAGCACTTAGTTGCCAGAGAAGCAGGGCTTTGGCAAATCCTAACCTTGCTACGGTAAGGACGACTTCCGTGTCATGAGTCAGTGGTCCCCGTGTAAGAGGAGGTTCGGCTCCTGCCGAACCCAAACTCCAAACGAGATCAGGGTTCGGCGAAGCCTCACCCTCCCGTTGCGACGATGGCCGCGTCGTTGTCGGTAAATTGCGTTGCGCTGTCGGCCAATTGCGGGCAATTGCAACTTGCCACTCCTTCGCGGCGAACCTACGCTGCCTGCCGTGAAAGATTCGTTGCCCGCTTGCGCCGCGGAACAATGTGGCCAGCCGGAGCTTTGCCCGCTGAACCAGGTCAAGGCGGGCACCGCCGTGCGCATCAAGCAACTGTCCGCCTCGCCGGAATTGTCTCATCGCCTCCGCGAAATGGGTTTTTGCGAAGAGCAGCAGGTGCGCGTCGTCAGCCAGGAGGCCAACGTTATCTGCCAGGTGTGCCATGCGCGGCTCGGCATCAGCCAGCAGCTTGCCGAGGTCATTCTGGTCGAGCCTTTGCCCCCTGCCCGCCGGTTGCAAGTGGCGTGACCATGTCCGCCGAGGCCCAACCGCTGGCTTCCCTGCAAGTCGGCCGCACCGCCACCGTCAGCGAAATCAAAGTCCCGCCGGAAAATCGAGGACGCCTGCTCGAAATGGGATTGCTGGTCGGCACACCGGTCGAACTCGTCCGCTTCGCCCCACTCGGGGATCCAGTCGAAATTAAAGTACGCGGCTACCACCTGACGCTGCGCAAGCACGAGGCGGAACAGATTTGGGTAAAGCCCAAATAGCCGGGTCCGCTGTCAATGTATTCTCCCGCCGCCGCCCCGTCTCCCGCCCGCGCGATACCGGCCCTGAAACACGTCGTGCTCGCCGGCAATCCGAATTCCGGGAAGACCACGCTCTTCAACGCGCTCACCGGGCTGCGCGCAAAGGTCGGCAATTATCCGGGCGTGACGGTCGAGCGGAAAGAGGGCCGACTGAAAGGAACTCTCAAGGACCATCCGGTCGTTGTGCTCGATCTTCCCGGCACCTACAGTCTGAGTCCGCAATCGCTCGACGAGCAAGTCGCACGCGATGTGCTGTTCCATCGTATCCCCGGTGTGCCGCCGCCAGATCTGGTCGTGGTGGTGGTCGATGCGTCCAATCTCCAGCGCAATCTTTATTTTGCCACGCAGGTCATCGAACTCGGCTACCCCACGCTCGTCGCGCTGAACATGACGGACGTGGCGCGTGAAAACGGCCGCGACATTGACGCCGCGCTCTTGAGTAAGGAATTGGGCGTGCCCGTCTTTCCCATCGTTGCCAGCCGAGGCGATGGGGTGAAGGCGCTGCGCGAAGCAATCCTTGCGGCTGGGACCCGGCCAAAGAAACCCATCGTGCCCCGCCACTTCTGCGCACTGCCAGAGGCGCTGACCCCGGAGGTTACGACGCTGGCGGGCTCGTTGATCCAGGCGTTTCCCGAAAGCTGTTTCCAATCACGCAGCGAGGCGTTGCTCGTTTTGAGCGATGAGAAATTCCTCATCCTCAGTGGCGCGCATTATCCCGAAGCGATCCGTTCCGCGGTCGTCGCCGCGCGCGCCCGCCTGGATGAGCAAAAAGTGGACTGGCGCAGCGCCGCCATCGAAGCGCGGTACGCGCGCATTACAGAGATTCAAGAGGCCGTGACGACCGAGACGTTTGCCGAGAAGGAAACGGTGAGCGACAAGCTCGACCGCGTCCTCACGCACAAGCTTTGGGGCCTGCTCATTTTCATCGGCATCATGACCCTGATGTTCCAAAGCATCTTTAGCTTTGCGGAGCTTCCGATGCATGGACTGGAGCAAGGCGTGGGCTGGGTTGGCGGACTGATTGGCTCGTGGCTCGCGCCGGGCGCGCTGAACGACCTGCTCGTCAATGGCGTCGTCGGCGGCGTGGGCGCCGTGGTCGTCTTCCTGCCGCAAATCTGCCTGCTGTTCCTGTTCATCGGCCTGCTGGAAGACACCGGCTACATGGCGCGCGCGGCGTTCCTGATGGACCGGCTGATGAGCAAGGTCGGCCTGCACGGCAAGAGCTTCATCCCGATGCTCAGTTCCTTTGCGTGCGCCATTCCGGGCATCATGGCCACGCGGACTATCGAAAGCCCCAAGGATCGGCTGGTCACCATCCTCGTCGCGCCGCTGATGAGTTGCTCGGCGCGGCTGCCGGTGTACACGCTGCTCATTGCGGCGTGCATCCCGGATCAGCGCGTGTTCGGCTTTCTGAAACTCTCCGGCCTGACCATGCTCTCGATGTATCTGCTCGGAATCGTGGTGGCGCTGTTCATGGCCTGGCTCTTCAAGAAGACGCTGCTCAAAGGCCCGACGCCCATGCTCATCATGGAACTGCCACCCTACAAGCGTCCGCTCGCTCGCATTGTGCTCCGTCACATGTGGGATCGGGCATGGCTGTTCTTGAAGCGGGCCGGCACAGTCATCCTCGGCATCAATATCCTGCTCTGGTTCCTGGCGACGTATCCGCGAAGCACTGAACTGCGAGAACAACATGAAAAACGAAGAACGGGAATCGAGCGGCTGAGCAATTCCATTGCAATGTCCGGAGCAGTTTTCTCAGTCGAGCAGCGCGTGTTGCAAATGGAGCTGGGCTTTTTGAAACCCGAAGAACGGCCCGGCAGGATCGCGCATGAACTGGAGCAACTGGAAAAGGAATATGCAGGTGAAAAACTTCGCCACAGCTTCGCTGGACGCCTCGGCCAACTGATCGAACCGGCCATCAAGCCGCTGGGCTTCGACTGGAAGATCGGCATCGGCATCGTGAGTTCATTCGCCGCGCGTGAAGTGTTCGTCAGCACCATGTCGCTGGTCTATAACGTCGGCCAGGCGGACGATTCCGACGAAGGCACGCAGACGCTTGCCCAAACTTTGCGGGAACAAACTCATCCCGACGGCTCGCCCGTTTTCACCACGCTCGTCGCAGTGACGTTGATGGTCTTCTACGTCTTCGCGTTGCAATGCGTGAGCACTATCGTCATCGTGCGGCGCGAAACAAACGGCTGGAAGTGGCCCGTGTTCCAATGGCTCTACATGGGCGCGCTGGCGTGGGTGCTGGCCTTCATCACCTATCAAGGCGGACGGTTGCTGGGGTTGGGTTAGGTCGCGCGCTCGAAGTGAGCTGGAGTCAACCTTCCTTAGCTTAATCCTAATCTTACGCTTGCGTCCGCCCAAGGCCGACAAAGATTAAGAGCAGGATTACGATTAAGATATTCTCTGTTTCGAGGGCGCGTTCTTGTTAGCGGCGATGGCGAGTACCTTACAAAGGAATGGAGCGGGCGATGGGAATCGAACCCACGTGGCCTGCTTGGAAGGCAGGAACTCTACCATTGAGCTACGCCCGCAACCGCGCCGGACTATATCGACCACTCTTGCCTTGTCAATTCGCGTCCGGTTAAGCTCCGCCCCGCATGAGTTCCTTGCTGCTCACGGGCGGTCGCGTTGTCGATCCCGCCAACCGGCTCGACGCCCCGGCGGACGTGTTGATCCGCGACGGGAAGATTGCTGCCGTCGGAGCAAACGCGGCGAGCCAGGCTGTTTCAGGCACGGAGCAAATCGATGTGTCCGGTCTGGTGGTTTGTCCGGGACTGATCGACCTCCACGTTCACCTGCGCGAGCCGGGCCAGTCGGCGAAGGAGACAATTGCCACCGGCACCAGGGCTGCCGCCCGTGGCGGCTTTACTTCCGTGGTCTGCATGCCAAACACCTCTCCGGCCATCGACAACGCTGGCACCGTCGCGCTCATCCGCGATAAGGCCGCGCGCGACGGCCTGGTGAACGTGTTCGTCGCCGGCGCCATCACCAAGGAAATCGCCGGCGAGGAACTGGCGCCCATCGGTTCGCTCAAGCAGGCCGGAGTCGTGGCCATCACCGACGACGGCCATTGCGTGCAGAACAACGAACTGATGCGGCGCGCGCTCGAATACGCGAAGATGTTCGACCTGCCGGTGATGGACCATTGCCAGGACTACGCGTTGGTGAGTGACGGCGTGATGCACGAAGGCTACTGGAGCACGGCGCTGGGTTTGCGGGGCTGGCCGGCTTCGGGCGAGGATATGATCGTGGCGCGGAATATTCTGCTGGCCGAACTGACCGGCACGCACGTTCATTGCCAGCATTTGAGCACGGCCCGAAGCGTGGAGTTGCTGCGTGCGGCGAAGAAACGCGGTGTCACCATTACCGGTGAGGCGTGCCCGCACCATTTCACGCTGACGGACGCCGCCATCGCCGGAAGCGAGAAGTTTTGGAGCGCGGACGGCAAAGGAGTCTTTGGCGTGGATGCGTCGGCGGGTGAACTGCCGTCGTGGCCGGTGTATGACACGAATTTCAAAATGAACCCGCCGCTCCGTTCAGCGCGAGATCGGGAGGCGATTCTCGAAGGGCTGGCCGATGGCACCATCGATGTGCTGTGCAGCGATCACGCACCGCATTGCGACTACGAGAAGGAAATCGAGTTCGACTACGCGCCCTTCGGCATCACGGGGCTGGAGACGGAACTGGCGCTCTCCTTGATGCAGCTTTATCACACGCGGCGGCTGTCGCTCTCCGATATCATTGCCAAATTCACGACCGCTCCGGCGCGGATTTTGCGCCTGGCGAAAGGCGCATTGAGCGCCGGCGCCGATGCGGACGTGACCGTCTTCGACCCGGATCGCGAATGGGTCTTTCGCCGCGAAGACTCAGCCAGCAAGTCGAAGAACAGCCCGTTTGAAGGCTGGCCGATGCGGGGCAGGGCGGTCCTGACCATCGTCCGCGGCAGTATTGTGTGGCGTGAAGAAACCGACTCGGCTAACGTCCAACTCACCAGCGCGCACCGTTAACCACAACTGAATCGACCGAAAACAATATCCCCCTCGCTGTTATGAACAAACTGTTTCTCTCCTTGTCTGCCGCCTTGCTGGCCGGGCAACTGACCGTCCTGGCCGAGGCGAAGTGGTCCACCGACCTTCCGGCTTCCCAAACCCAGGCCAAGAAAGACAAGAAGCTCGTTCTCATCAACTTTACCGGCTCCGACTGGTGCGGCTGGTGCAAGAAACTGCAGGCCGACGTCTTCACCACCAAGGAATTTGACACTTACGCCAAGGACAAGCTGGTGCTGGTGGAAATCGACTTTCCCAACCAAAAGAAACAATCTGCCGAATTGAAGAAAGCGAACGAGGCGCTGCAAACCAGATATAAAGCCGAAGGGTTCCCGACCATTGTGGTGCTGAACGGCGAAGGAAAGGAAGTGTGGCGCCAGGTTGGCTACATGCACGGCGGCCCCAAGGCATGGATTGCCAAGCTGGATTCGCTCAAGTAACCCCGCTCGCTTCCCGCTAATCCGTTTTGAAAGCGCGGCTGCCCAGCCGCGCTTTTTTGTTTTGTAGCTGATCTGCCAGGCACGGAGCGCCGGTTTCCGACCCGGCGTGGTCAACCCACCCCTCCACGCGCCGGGTCGGAAACCGGTGCTCCCTGCCATGTGTTGCCGTACCCAGTGCCTTGCGCTCCGCCTGACCGCATGGCATAACGAGCGCCCATGAAATACCGACGCTTCGGGCGCACTGAACTGGCCATGCCGGTTTTTTCCTGCGGCGGCATGCGGTATCAGTTCAAGTGGCAGGACGTGCCGCCGCAGGATGTTCCCCCTGAGAACCAGGCCAACCTCGAAGCCACCATCCACCGCGCCGTCGAACTGGGCATCAACCATATTGAGACCGCCCGTGGCTATGGTTCCTCCGAGATGCAGTTGGGCCGCATCCTGCCCACTTTCCCGCGCGACAAAATCATCGTCCAGACCAAGATCGCGCCGATGAGCACGGCGGCGGCGTTCTTCAAGACGTTCGACACGTCGATGAACTATCTGCGGCTGGACTACGTGGATTTGCTCTCACTCCACGGCATCAATAACCGCCAATTTCTCGAATGGTCGCTCAAGAAAGGCGGCTGCGTGGAAGCGGCGCGCAAGCTCCAGGCGGAAGGCCGGTGCCGCCACGTCGGATTTTCGACGCACGCCACGCCCGACATCATCCTCGACGCGGTGAACAGCGGCGTGTTCGACTACATGAACGTCCATTGGTATTTCGTAAACGACCTGAACTGGCGGGCCATTGAGGCCGCGCACGCGCACGACATGGGCGTGTTCATCATCAGCCCGAACGACAAGGGCGGAAAACTTTACGATCCGCCAAGGAAACTGATCGATCTGTGCGCGCCACTCACGCCGATGCAGTTCAATGACCTCTATTGCCTGGCGCGGCCGCAAGTCCACACCTTGAGCTGCGGAGCCGCGCGTCCGGGTGATTTCGACGAACATATCCGCGCACTGGATCACTATGAGAGCATCCAGGCGGTCATTGCTCCCATCGAGAAACGGTTGCGCGCGGAAATGGTCGGCACCCTCGGCGCGGATTGGTGCGCGCGCTGGTTCGAGGGCCTGCCGGAATATGTGGATGTCCCCGGCCAGGTGAACATCGTGGAAATCCTCCGGCTCTGGACCTACGCCAAGTCGCTCGATCTCGTGGGCTGGGGCAAGATGCGTTACAATTTGCTGGGCCAGGCCGACCACTGGTTCCCTGGCGAAAACGCCGGCAAGATCGCTCAACATGATCTCTCCCGGCATCTGGCTCGCAGCCCCTTCGCCAAACGCATCCCTGAAATTCTCCGCGAAGCCCACGAACTGCTCTTGGACGCCCCTAAACAGCGGTTGAGCCAAAGCTAGGAGTTGAGGCGGCACTGGAACTAGCGTAAAATCTCCCAGTCTTTATCCCGTCAGCTGGTGATTTGGACTGGCGGTCGAAGTATGCGTGACAAAAATCTGCTGCAATTATTTTTGATCCTGAACGTCGCCCTGGCGGGATGTTTCGTGGTCTACCTTTTCCTGTCGTCGAATGGCCAGCCGCCGGTCACTTCGGCCGCGTTTCCTGCTCCGGGCCTGAAAACGAACGGCCCTGTCAGGCCGGCGGTCACTCCGTCTAAAACGAATGCGACCAACCTGGCGACGGCGCCGGTCGTGGAAGCGGTCACGAATGCGTCTGCCGTGACCAATGCAAGCGTCGCACAGCCGGTGTTCACCCAAACCAAATTCGGCTGGCAGCACATCCAGTCGGACGAGCAGGGCAAAACGAATGAATACCAAACCTATCTCGACAGCCTGCGCGCCGTTGGGTGCCCGGAGGAGAAGGTCCGCTACATCGTCCTCACCGACATCAATGAATTGTTCGCCAAGAAGCGGCTCAAGGAGGCGGTGACGCACGATATCCAGTGGTGGCGTTCCGAGCCGGAACTGTCCGTCGCGGGCGCCTTGCAGGCCAAAGGACGCGGACTGGAGGAGGAGCGTCGTGCATTGATCGAGAAATATCTCGGCTACGAGGCCGTCGAAGGCGAGAAGGGCGAGGCGATGCTGTGGAGCAACGTGCAATTGACCGGCCCGGTGCTTGGTAACCTGCCGCCGGATGTTCACAACACCGTGCAGGAGATTTGCGGCAAATCCATCGAACGTCATCAGGGCGCGTTCTGGGCGCGGGTCAATGAAGGCCAGTCGCCCAGTGCTGTGGACATGGCCAGGCTGCGCGAGCAGACGCGGGCGGACCTTCGCAAGGTTCTCAACGCCGATGGGATGGAGGAGTTTCTCCTGCGCTACTCGCACAATGCTCATCAATTACGGAACGAATTGCGCGGATTCGATCCGACGCCGGAGGAGTTCCGGAAGATTCTGCGTGCGACGGACCCGATGGACCACCAGCTCCAGCTCCAGTATGGCGGCTCCGAAACTCTCAGCCCGCAGCAGCGCGAACGGCATATCGCGCAGCGCGATGACGCCATCAAGGAAGTCCTCGGTCCAAAGCGTTATCAGGATTACCTGATGGTGAAAGACCCGCTCTATCGCCAGGCGCAGGCCACGGCCACGCAATACGGCGCTCCGGCCAAGGCCATCATGCCCATATACCAGATGACCAAGGCGAACGAAACCCGTCGCCAGAAAATCCTCAATGATGCCGCTCTTACGCCGCAGCAAAAGTCCGAAGCACTCAACGCCGTCAGTCAGGAGCAGATGCGCGGCGTGCAGCAGATCGTCTCGGATGCGCGGAACCGGCAATAGCGCGTGGTTACTTTTCCTCCTCCGCCAGTTTCAACGCGCGCTGGATGGTGCTCTCGGAACGGCGCTCCATTTCATTCCGCACGCCCCAATAATAACGCCACACCGCGTTGGAAGGCTGGTGGCTGCTTGGATCAATCAGAATGACGGTGCGATGCCAGTCTTCGAGGAGCGCTTTGTTGGAGAGTTCGTTCACGTCGCGCAGCAAGCGCAGGTAGAGCTTGTCCGCCTGATTGGTATAGCCGCCGGTCTGGAGCAGAATCATGGCCTCGCGTAATTCGACGTGCCTGGATTGCTCCTTGGATTTCCGTGCGTCCAATTGCCACACGACCATCACGCTGCAAAACACGAGCAACAGAAGGAAGCTCAGGACAAATTTGTTCTGGACGAGGAAATGCACGGCGCTTGGTTTACGCCAGGCCTCGGCGAGGCGCAACTCGGAATAGGCATGATTCGTGGAGTCGTTGACGGGTTGAAGCGTTAAAATCGTTGAACTATGAGCCGATTCGACGAATCACCAATAACGAATCACGCTTCAACGCTTCAACGTTTCACACATCACCTTTTACGTTTTACGCCTCCTGCCCCTGCTGTTACACCTCTGCCGTGCCTGATGCCGCCGCGAAACTTTGGAAGTCCCTGCAATCACCCAGGCGTCTGTTCGTCATCGCCGGACCGTGCGCTATTGAGAGCGAAGGGCTTTGCCTGGGCGTTGCGCGCAGTCTGAAAAAGACCTGTGCAACTCTCGGCGTTACTTTCATCTTCAAAGCCAGCTTCGACAAAGCCAATCGGACATCGGGAAAATCCTTCCGTGGTGTTGGCCTTGAAGCAGGCTTGGAGATTCTGGCCAAGGTACGCGAGGCAGTTGGCGTGCCGGTGCTGACAGATGTTCACACGGAAGCGCAGGCCGTTGTTGCGGGCGAAGTCGCGGATGCCCTGCAAATCCCCGCGTTCCTCTGCCGCCAGACCGATCTCATCGAAGCCGCCGTGCTCACCGGCAGAATCGTCAACATCAAGAAAGGCCAGTTTCTTTCGCCCGCCGAAATGGGCCAGGTGGTGAAGAAGGCCGCTGATTTCGGTGGGCGGCGTTTGCTCGTCACGGAGCGGGGCACGACTTTCGGCTACAACAATCTCGTCGCCGACATGAGGTCCATTCCGCTGATGCGCCGCTTTGGTTTCCCGGTGGTCTTCGATGCCACGCACTCGGTGCAACTGCCCGGTGGCGGTGGCGACAAATCGAGCGGCCAGCGGGAGTTCGCCCCGGTGCTGGCGCAGTGCGCGGTTGTAGCCGGGGCAAATGGCGTATTCATCGAAACGCACCCGCAGCCGGACTCTGCGTTGAGCGACGGGCCGAACATGATTCCGCTCGCCGACATGCCGAAGCTCATCGCGGGACTTGTCAAACTGCACGCTCTCGCCCGCTTGAACTGATTCATGGCCCGTCCACTCCCCAAGCCGCTCGCTGTCAAACTCGCCCGGGTGAAAATTCTGCTCTGCGATGTGGACGGCGTGCTCACCAACGCCACCGTCCTCATCGGCGATGGGCGGGAGTTCAAAGAATTCCACATTCAGGACGGGCTGGGGCTGCGCCTGCTCCAACGCGCAGGCATCAAGGTCGGCTGGATTTCCAACCGCCCGTCCACCGCCACCCAGCAGCGCGCGGACGAATTGAAGATCGATTTCCTGCACCAGGCCAAGGGCAGCAAAGTCGAGGCGGCGGAAGGCATCCTCGCCAAAGCTGGACTGGACTGGGACGAGGTTTGTTACATGGGCGACGACGTGGTGGACCTCGGCGTCCTGAAGCGCGCGGGGGTGGCGATTGCCGTGGCCAACGCCATTGACGAAGCGAAAGCCCTGGCCGACTACGTGGCGCGCGCCGAAGGAGGCCACGGCGCGGTGCGTGAAATCGTTGGCCTCATCCTCAAGGCACAGAACAAGTGGCAACGGCTGGTGTTGGAATACTCTGCGTGAGGACAAACGGTCATCGATCCGCTTCGTCGCGCTCCGGCCTCGGATGGCCGCTGATGCTCATGCTGGCGGCGACTGTCCCGCTCGTCGCGCAGCTTCAGCAGGGGTTCAAGGGCACGGCCTGGAAATTCCCCGAGTATTACGAAACGCCGCTGCCCGGCAAGAATCGGAGCTTTCCCTTGAAGGGCCTGATCTCCGGCGAGCAAGGCCGGCATCTCTCCAACAGTCTCTACCTCGTCATCGGGATGCGCTTGGAACATTACGAATTCGAAGGTGTGACCAATCTCCTGGCCCGCGCCCCGGAATGTCTCTTCAACATGGACACCCGCCTGGCCTGGTCCACCGGCCGGCTGGAAATCGTCGGCATGGGCGGTGCGTTGACCGTCGAGGGTAATCAGGGTTTCCTGGCCCGCATGACCAATTCCACGCTGACGATTTCCAATCGCGTCCGGACGGTCATCCGTCAGGATTTATTGCCCCCGTCCAAACTATGAGAACGCTGCTGCTTTTGTCCTTCGTCGCCATGATGGCGTGGTTCTGCCTGGCTGCCGAGAAAATCGCGCCCAGGTCCGCGTCCGGCACCAACAACCTGACCATCCTCAATGATGGTGGCTCGGACGTGTACCCCGCTTCCTCCAAAGTGGTCTTTCGCAAGAACGTCCAGGTGTTCGAGCCGGACATGTATTTGGAGTGCGACCTGATGACTGTGCAATGGTCCACGAACAGTCCCGCGCTGCCCGCCGCAGGCGGCATGACGAACTTGAGCGCACAAATCGACACCATCATAGCCGAAACGAACTTCATGATGATGGCACGCGGCACTACGATCCTCGGTGATCGGGCGGTTTATACCAGGAGCAACGAAACATTCATCGTGACCGGCGATTTGGTCGTCATCCAGACAGAAAAGATCCTGTTTTTCGCCACAAACTTCGTTTTCAATCGGCTGACGAGTGAGGGACATGCCAATGGCTGGACGGCGACCGACATCGAACTGGGCGACGCCTTCAAGGGCACGAACGCGTTGCCCAATCTCGGCACCGGACGGAAAACCGTGCCCGCCACGAATGCGACGCCGGCCAGGCCCGGCACCAAATAACGGATTCTCCCGCCGCCCATGAGCCTCCTTCGCACCGACAAGCTCGTCAAAGCCTACCGCAAGCGCCGCGTGGTCAACGGCGTTTCCATCAGTGTCGCGCCTGGCGAAATCGTCGGGCTGCTCGGCCCGAACGGTGCGGGCAAGACCACGACATTTAACATGGTCGTTGGCGTGGTGAAACCCGATGAAGGCGCCGTGCTGTTCCAGGACCAGGCCGTCACGCGCAAGCCGATGCACAAACGCGCGCGGCTGGGCATGGGTTACCTCACGCAGGAACCGAGCGTCTTTCGCAAGCTGACCGTCGAGCAAAACATTCTGGCCATTCTCGAAGCTTGCCGGATGAAGTCCGTGGAGCGAAAGCTGCGTCTGAAATACCTGCTGGATGAACTCGATCTCGCCCCGCTCGCCCGCAGCTACGCTTACACCCTCAGCGGCGGCGAGAAGCGCCGGCTGGAAATCACCCGCGCGCTCGTCACCAGTCCCAAGCTGCTGATGCTTGACGAGCCGTTCAGCGGCATCGACCCCATCGCCGTTTATGAAGTGCAAAAAATCATCCGCCGCCTCAAGGAACGCGGGCTGGGCATCCTCATCACCGATCACAACGTGCGGGAGACGCTTAAACTCATCGACCGTGGCTACATCATCCACAAGGGCGAGGTCCTGGTGGAAGGGACAGCGGAATTCCTGGCAAACGACCCCAAGGCACGGGAAATCTACCTGGGGCCGGAATTCAATATGTAAATCCCCGCGACACTACCGGTCAGTGCTGCGCTGTGCCTTTTTCACAACGTCGTTTTGTTCTTAATCCTAATCGTAATCCGCTTGAATCGAGTGGATTACGATTAGGATTAGGATTAAGAGCCGAGGGCAGATTCATGGTCCCAATGCGCGGTCAAAGTTGGAGGTGACCCTTGAACTGGCAGAGAGAACCCAAACCGGAGTATGCGACTAAAATCAGTCCCTTGTGTAGCGCGTGGGTCCTGCCGATACCTGTTCAGATAGTGGACACTTGCCACTGTCTTCATGAGCAGCGACGCGAACAACGAACCCGAGAACGGCGAACCTGGTCACAGCGAAGCCGACAGCAGCAAGACCGACGAATCGTTCTGCACGCCAGTCGTTTTGGTGGTAGAAGACGACACCTTGACCCGCAAAGCTGTGGCCCGAAAGCTTCAAGCGGCAGGCTACGAAGTGGTCGCGGTCCCCAGCGCGGCGGACGCGCTGATTGTCTCCCAACGACTGGTTTTCCACGTTCTGGTGCTGGACCTGAACCTAGTCGGGAATGACGACCCGTTTAGCGGACTCCACGAAGGGTTCGCGGTGATTGACTGGTTGCGGCACCAGTTGGGCGATTTCCCCTTTCGCATCGTTGTTCACACGTCCCAGGTTGAGCGGCACGTCGCCGAGCGGGTGCGAGCCAGCGGAGCCTTTGCCTTTTGCCCCAAACGCCGCGATATGGAGAACCTCCTCAAGTGCGTTAACGATGCGGTTCAGTCGCTGAACGCTGCTTCAGAAAGTGAAGTTCAAGAAGGCGGAAGCCAACCGGGTGGCGAACCAGCAGGCGGAGAGCAGGCAGCCTGAATCCTCTTCTGGCGGCATCCGATCAATGGGAAGGCAATGCGAGCGCCACGAGTGCAAGTCCCTCATTAAGCTAAGCGCACTCGACAAAGGATTTTGAAGTGGTGCCAGAGGAGGGAATTGAACCCCCGACCAAAGGCTTATGAGTCCTCTGCTCTACCCCTGAGCTACTCTGGCAGCCGGTCGGAAATTGTTCTCGGACGACCGTCCCGCTGTCAATCGAATGATTCACTGGGCGGTTCGATCACCTCGTTCCGATTGGACATTGAAGACTGCCCCTTTCGGATTGAAATGCCCGGCTCAGTTTGCACACTTTCTTCGCTGACCACCATGAACCGTACTAAACCCATTGAAATCCTGCTCATCGAGGATAACGCCGGCGATGCGCGACTGGCCCGTGAGGCATTGCGTGACGCCAAGGTGGCCAACCACTTGAGTTGGGCGCCCGATGGTGTGGAGGCGCTCGACTTTCTCCGGCGCGAAGGAAAATACCAGAGTGCGCCGCGCCCCGATCTCATCTTGCTGGACTTGAACCTTCCTCGCAAAGACGGGCGGGAAGTGCTCTCGGAGATCAAAGCCGATGAGAAGTTCAAGCGCATCCCCGTGGTCATCCTCACCACTTCACAGGCGGAAGAGGACATTCTCAGGGCGTACCATTTGAACGCAAACTGTTACATCTCCAAGCCAGTGGATCTCGACCAGTTCATCAAGGTGGTAAAGACCATCGAGGATTTCTGGCTCACGATTGTGAAGCTCCCCGCGGAATGAGCGGATGGGCACAGTTGGCCCGTTGAAGGGGAAAGATTGACCAAGGCAAGGTTTTTGATTACTTTCGCCCCTGTGACCCTTCGCCCCGAAGCCGAGAAGTTCTTGCGCGCCGCTGTCAAGACGGGCCTTCGCCTGCAGCAGAACGAGGCTGTGGAAGCGGGCGGCGGCAAGCCCGCCGCGGGAGTGCAGACGTTACAACGCATCAAAGCCTCGCTGCGGAAGCGGAACTCAAACCGAAAATGACTGTGACACGAAGCGATAGACAGTGGTTGAGCGTGGCGCCGTGGGACTCGGTGCTGGCCGTGAACAAGGCCCTTTGCCAGGCCCAGAGAATTGATCCGCTCAACAACGCCAAAGGCTATGAAGCGGCGCAGCGGTTGTGGGAGGAGTCCGCGCCGAAGTCCATGAGCCTGCAGCGAGCGCTCGACATCTGCCGCGACTGCCATGAACTGACGCCGTTTACGTTCAACAACGGCAATACGTTCGCGGCGATTGGCCGCACGCTGGTCGAGGAGCAGCTTAAGGCCGCCCCCCCTGTGGAGGCGCAAATCCTCCGTACCACCATGAGCCACTACATCGTCGGGCTGATTGACCGGAAGGAATTGCAACAGGTGATGCGGCACTTTGAGCCGTTACTCAATGCGACTTCTCCCGCCAACCGCGCGGTGATAGAATCGACTGGCATTGCTCCCGCGGAAGAGCAACGCGCCTCGGCGTGACGAAGCGCGGGTGGCACCGTCGAATTTGGGATGTAGCCGCTCCTGAGCTTTGAATTCTTTGCCGCACCCGGAAGCCACTATTATGGCGAACCACATGATTTCCCAGTTGGACGAGATTCCCTCCCAACGTTGTCCCTGCGGCTTTACCCGCCGGGCCTTCGCGGCAGCGGCGCAAAACGTGGCCAGCCTTCACGTTGTGGACATCCAGGAAGACGCCCGTGCTCACTATCACAAGAAGATGACGGAGATTTATCTGGTGCTGGAAGGCACTGGAGAAATCGAACTGGACGGCCAACGCTTCCCGGTCAGGCCGATGACCGCCATTTACATCAAACCGGGCTGCCGTCACCGCGCCATCGGCAAGCTTAAGATCATCAACGTCCCTGTTCCTGCTTTCGACGAAGGTGACGAATGGTTTGACTAGCCAGGTTTCTGAGCGCCACCCAACAGGCCGCCTTCCTGATTTGGAGTGGATTTTTCTAAAAGCGGACGGTACTTTTCCGCCATGCCAGAAAAAAGTCTAAGCGATGTTCCCCGCGATCTTCGCGATCTCTATCAGAAGGGCGCCACCGCCCTCCAGCGGCAGAATTTCGACTACGCCATCGCCATCTTCCAGCAGGTGCTCCAACGCGAGCCAGCCTTCCTCGACTGCCGCCAGGCTTTGCGCGCCGCCCAGCTTAAGAAGAGCGGCGGCAGTACCGGCTTTTTCAAAAAAGTGCTCGGCGGCGCCAGCAACTCCCCGCTCATCGCCAAGGCCCAGATGGCCAAGAGCCGTCCCTTGGAAGCTATGGCCATCGCCGAACAGATTCTGGAAGGTGACCCTCAAGGATCCTCGGGCAACAAAATCCTCGCGGAATCCGCCATGGCCGCCGGCCTGCCGAAGACCGCCTGTTTCGCTTACGAAATCCTGCTCAAGAGTTCGCCCAAAGACTACGACCTGACCATGGCCTACGGCGAAGCCCTCGCCGCCTCCGGTCAGATTGCCAAGGCCGAAAGTGTTTACTCCGATTTGATGCGCTCCTACCCGCACAAGGGAGAAATCACCGCCGCGTTGAAGAATCTTTCGGCCCGCAAGACGCTCGACGAAGGTGGCTACGAAGCGCTGTCCGACGGCTCCGGTAGTTACCGCGACATTCTCAGGAACAAGGATGAAGCGGTGAGGCTCGAACAGGAAAACCGCTCGGTGAAAACCGAAGACGTAGCTGCGAACCTTATCGCCGAATACGAAGCGCGCCTTGTCCAGGAGCCGCACAACATGAAGGTCGTCCGCAACGTGGCCGAGCTGTACGCGCAGAAGAAACAGTTCGAAAAGGCGTTGGAATACTACGAGCGCATCCGCTCCTCCGAAGTGGGCGGGGACGCGTCGCTCGAAAAGGCCATCGCGGACACCGCCATCAGGAAGTACGATCATCTGCTGTCGCAACTGGATGCCGCGAATCCCGACCACGCCGCGCAAATCGAGCAGTTGCAAAAGGAAAAAGCGCTGTTCCAACTCGAAGAAACGCGCAAACGCGCCGAACGTTACCCGACCGATCTCCAGATCAAATTCGAACTGGGCCAGCTTTACTACCAGGCCGGCAAATACAACGAGGCGATGGCGGAGTTTCAGAAGGCCCAGAACAACCCCGCACGCCGGTTGCAGGCGATGGCTTTCCTCGGCCAGTGCTTTGCCGCCAAAGGCATGAACGACATGGCCGCCCGGCGCATCCAGGAAGCGCTGAAGGAGAAGCCGGGCTTCGATGAGGAGAAGAAGGAACTCATCTACCTGCTGGGTTCCGTGCTCGAGAAGATGGGCAAGAAGGAGGAAGCCATCGAGCAGTTCAAACAAATCTACGAACAGGACATCGGCTACAAGGACGTGGCGGCGAAGGTGGATGCTTATTATTCGGGGCAAAGGTGAGGACACCATGAGCCAAACCCCGCCTCCATTGCCACCGGACGACAGGACGTCAGCTTCCGGCTCCCGTTCCTACGACCAGTTCGCCGATAAGGTCGGGCTGGTGCCGAACGTGCGGAAGAAGGACAACCTGATCCAAGGTCTCGCTGTGCTGGCTGGACTGCTGGTTGGCGCGCTGGTGGGATGGTCATGGAAGCGCAGCTTCGAGGCGGCTTTGCTCGGCGCGCTCATCGGCCTGGTCGGAGCGACGCTCGTAAGCGGAACCGTTCTGCTGGTGCTGGGCTGGAGAAGAAAATCCTGAGCGGCTTGGGACGCCAGTCGGTCTTGTCGAGCGCCGCCTTCAAGGATAGGCTCCGGCAATGCGGCCAACATTCCATTCCCGGCTCCGAATCGTCCTTGCGGCTTTCCTGTGTTGCGCAAATGCACTCACGGCAAACGGCGCTCCGACCAATTCGCCCGCCGAGGAATTACTCAACTCTCGTCGTCCGCTTGTCATTGCCCATCGCGGCTACTCGGCGATCGCGCCGGAAAACACCATTCCTGTCTTCGAACGCGCGCTGGCCGCCGGCGCCGATCTCGTCGAACTGGATTATCACCATTCCAAAGACGGCGCGCTGGTGGTGCTGCATGATGCCACGCTCGACCGCACCACAGACGCCACGAATCGCTGGGCCGGGAAAGGCATCAAGATCGTCGATCGTTCGCTGGCGGAACTGCGAGAGTTGCAGGCCGGACTCTGGTTCAAGCCACCTTACCCCCGTGTCAGTCTGCCTACGCTGGACGAAGCCCTTGGCGTCATCCAGCGCGAGGGTGTGACGCTCATCGAGCGCAAAGCTGGCGACGCCGCGGCCTGCGTGAAACTGCTGCGCGAGTGCAATCTCATCAATCGCGTCGTCGTGCAGGCGTTCGACTGGGATTACCTCCGCGATTTCCGGCGGTTGGAAGCGAACCAGGTCCTCGGTGCGCTCGGCCCGCCGTCCACTCGCAACGGCAAAAAGGTTGAAGAGTTGGAGAAATTTCTCAACCCCGTGTGGCTGGACGAGATCAAGTCCATCGGCGCCCAGGCCGTCGTATGGAACAAGCAGATTGACGCCGCCGCCGTGAAGACCGCTCACGCACGCGGCCTCAAGGTTTGGGTTTACACCATCAATGACGAATCCACCGCGCGCCTGCTGCTCTCCACCGGCGTGGACGGCATCATCACGGACAACCCGGCGATTATCTGGAAGGCGCTGGCCACCGCGTCAGGAAAGGATTAGTAACTGACGTGCGTGCGGGGGTTGCAGTCCTCGCCCAAAATGGGCGCCGACGGCTGCGGAAGCGAGGGGGAGAGTTGTTCGAGCAGGTCACGGCAATCGTTCTCAGAGAGCCGAAGTGTGCGGGAGACCGCGTGCATGAAGCCTAGGAGTGTCTGTTTTTCGTAGCTATTCAGCCCCTGGAGTATCGGGAGTGAATAGACAGAGAGCGTGACGCCATAGACCAGCGTGTGCCAGCCGTGCGCCACACCTTCATCCACCGCGCGCAAATAGCGTTGCAGCAGCCGGTGGTCGCGCAGCGGGCGCAGGCGCTTCAACTGGGCTTGTCCGACCCGCCGGCTGGCGTTGACGAATGTCTTCAAGGCGAGTTCCCCCGCCAACTCTCGATCGAAGGCGACCAGTTCACGGGTTTCGTTACGGCTGGCGTGACGGTAGGCCCGTTGGATCGCGGGCAGTTCAAGGGGAATCAGGATTTGAGATTGGTACGCCTCCAGAAAACGCAGCAGCGCCTGCACGTTGTCCACATTGTTCAACTGAAGCGTGTGCGACGCGGTGCTCAGAGCGATCAATCCTTCCGTGGAGCCGAGTTGCTGCACCAGCGGGTGCCACTCGCCCAACAGTTCGGTCGTCTCTGAATTCGTTCGCCGCATACGCGCAGTTCGCTGTCCAGCGCAGCCGGAAGAGGAACTGCTTGGATGCTATATCGGCAGCCCTCCGAGCGGCCAACAGGAAAACATTTTCGGCGAGAATTTTTTCTTTCATGTTGGCGTGAAGATTGCGCACCGACATCCCGGCTCAACGCCTCAAGCGAATCATCAAGTCCCAGGCTCCCAGGCCGCGTGGCTTTTGGCGCGCGCAGTCGAACCTGGTCCCCGGTTTTTTTGAGCTTTGAACTTTAAGCTTTGAGCTTCCATCTTTGGAACGTGCATCTGGCCCACCTGCGCTTGCGCGACTTCCGCAACTACCCGCGGCTGGATGCGGACTTTTCGCCGGGGTTTCATCTGCTGATCGGCCACAACGCGCAGGGCAAAACGAACATTCTCGAGGCGATTTACCTCATGGCGACGCTCCGCTCCTTCCGCGGCGTGGGTGGCGCTCAGATGATCCGCCACGGGCAGACGGGCTATTTTGTCGGCGGGAAAGCCGTCGGCCAGGCCAGCCACAATATCAAAATGTACTGGTCGCTACGCGAACGGAAACTGAGCCTCGACGGCCAGCCGGTGCGCAGGCTGACCGATTATCTCGGTGTGCTGCGCGTCGTGGTGTTCTGCACGGAAGATTTGCAGCTCATCAAAGGCACAGGCCGCGCTCGACGGCGTTTCCTGGATTTGCTGCTGTCGCAAACCTATCCCGCCTACCTGCCGTTGTTGCAACGCTACGCCCGTGCCTTGCGCGCACGGAACGCGTTGTTGAAACAACGTCTGGTCGATGCGGTGGCGCTGGAAAGTTTCTCTCAAGAACTCGTGAAGCTGGGCGGGGAGATCGTCCAGTTTCGTCATCAACTGGCGCCCCGCCTCTCGCCGCTCGTCCGCCTTGCTTATCGGCGCATCACCAGCGACGCCGAGGAGTTCCGGCTCGAGTATCAAGCAAGCGTGAAGAAGGATTTCGCGGTGGAACTCGCGCAGTCGCGGGCGCGTGAAATGGCCTGCCGGCTCACCATTGTCGGGCCGCATCGCGATGACGTGGAGTTGTTGCTCAACGAGCGTTCCGCCGCGCAGTTCGGCAGCGAGGGTCAGAAACGCACGCTCGCCATTGCGCTCAAAGTGGCGCAGGCAGAATACTTGTCTGGCATCCACGGCGCGCCGCCCATTTTGCTGATCGACGATGTGATGGGAGAACTGGACTCGAAACGGCGCGCCGGCTTGCTGCCGTTGCTGGAGCGCGCCCACGAGGCGAGGGGACAGGTGTTCATGACATGTACGGAGGAAAACTGGCCGCGGGAACTGGGACGGCAGTTGCAGCGGTGGCAGGTGCAAGGCGGCGAGTTACGGAGGCTGTGAGGCAGCGAGAACACTCATTGAGAAATGAAAAATGAAAAATGAGAATTACCAATTGAGCGTGAAAATGCATCCATTACGTCAGTCGCGGTTAATCGCTGGGAACCGAGACGGCTCGCGGTCCGTCGGGTTGGCCCGATGCGGTCGCGCTCTGGTGAGCCTGTTGCTGGTCGTTGCCGCGATGGCATCGGCTGTTTTTGCAGCCGAGCCGAAACCGTCAATCCCGCTGCGACAGGCGCACGCACACAACGATTACGAGCACACGCGGCCGTTGCTCGACGCGCTTGACCACGGGTTTTGCAGCGTCGAGGCCGACGTCTGGCTGGTGGACGGCCAACTGCTCGTGGCGCACGATTTGAAGGACACGAAGGCGGGCCGGACGTTGCAGGCGCTCTATCTCGATCCGCTGCGCGCACGGGTGATGCAGAACGAGGGCAAGGTGTTTCGCGGCGGACCGCCCTTCACGCTTTTGGTCGATGTGAAGTCCGACGCCACGAACACCTATTTCGCGCTGCGCGATGCTTTGCGGCCTTACGCAGCAATGCTGACGACATTTTCGAAAGACCGGACGGAAACCAACGCTGTGACCGTAGTCGTGTCCGGCAATCGGGCGCGTGAGTTGATGGTTGCGGAGACGAACCGACTCGCGGCCTATGACGGACGCCTGGTGGATTTGGATTCGGGTGACTCCCCCCATTTCATTCCACTCATCAGCGACAACTGGTTGCTGCACTTCAAATGGCGGGCGCGTCCGGAGGAGGCGCCGCTTTCCGAACCGGAGCGCGCCAAGCTCAGGCAGCTCGTCGGGCGCGCCCATCAGCAAGGCCGCCGATTGAGATTCTGGGGAACTCCGGATCGATTAGTGATGTGGAAGGAACTCTCTGACTCCGGCGTGGACTTGATCAATACGGACAATCTAACGGGTCTCCGTGAATTCTTTAGTTCGTTGCCGTCGGGCAAGTAGAGATTTGTGCCAGGTCGCCCGCTATTTGCAAACGACAGGTTTTGCGCCCCATAGGAACAGACAGGTAACAGCCAGTCCAATCATGCCCCACGCAATGTGGATGATTGGGTGACGACGTATGCTGTCCGCAATTCCAGTTGAGTACGACGCCAGAAAAAGGCGAGGAAAGATCCAGAACCCAACGACCAACACGCACAAGCAACTTACTAGCTAGGAGGAGAACGAATTGAACCAGCTTGAAGGCGGTCATCGTGCTGTCGGCTATCCCGACATCGTCCAGCGCCCGGACTTGCGGAATCTGCTGACGAAGGTCTGATATTTCATGCCGGTGAGGACGTAGGTTTGGCCGCGGTGCTGCCAACTGGTGGTTTTCCAGCCGCCGCATTTCTCGAAGTCCGGCGTCCCGTGTGGCGGCAATCCGGCGAACCTTGCCTCATCCACCACGAAAAGGTGCAGATGCCTGAGGCCGTCGGCAAGGCACAGCATGGGCACCCGGCGTCCTTCCATCTCAATAATCCGGCAGCCCACGACGCGCGTGTCTTGCAACCCTTTCGGGAGGATAAAGCCTGATGAAGCGTTCTGCCGCGTGAGCCAGAGCTTGATGCGCCGAATATCCGAAGACTCAAAATCCAGATGCGCCTGCCCGTCCCACGCCTGCTCGATCAATTCCGCGCGGAACTCCGGGAAGGGTTCCGGCTTTGGGTTATCGAAAACGCCGCCCGCCAAGGCCAGCAGGACCAGGCCGGCCGCTGCTGCCGCAGTGCGCATCCGCCAGTCACGCCATAGCGCGGGCCGGATGATTTTTCTCGTGGCGAGAATGGAGTCCTTCAAGCCCGCTGGAACGGCGGCAGCCCGGAGGTTCTCCGCAAAGGCGTCGTCGAAAGCCTGCTGTTCCTGGAACCAATCGGCCAGGGCGGGATCGCGCTCCACCTGCTTCAAGGCTTTCTGAAATTGCGGGTCTTCCGCGTCCGCGCCACCAGCGCGATAAACTTCGAGCAACCGTTTGGCTTCTTTACTCTTCATAATACGACCGAAGGTTTAAGCGTTTGGAGCGGGATAACATTCCGCGCCCTTTTCGTGCGCGGCTTGTCTTCCATCAGTTGCCGGAGCAGAGCGCGGCCTCGCGAAATGCGCGACATCACAGTGCCAGGCGGCACGCCGAGAATTTCCGCGATTTCCAGATACGAATGTTGTTCGAGATAAAAAAGCGTCAGGGGAGCGCGGTACACTTCGGGCACCTGCTTGAGCGCCTGCAGCGCCAGCGCAGCGTCGAGGCGTTCTCCGGCCTTTGGCAGCGTGACCGGCAGTTCGTCTTCAGCCCCCTCCACTTCGACGTGCGGATGGCGCATCCTGGAGCGGTGCGAATCCACGAACGCGCGGTAGAGGGTGGTGAACAGCCAGGACTTAATCTTCGAGCGGTCCTGGATTTGGTCCCCCTTGCGCCCGAGTTGCGCGAAGGTTTCCTGGGTCAAGTCCCTGGCCTCAGCCTCATGTGCGGCCAGGCTGAAGGCAAAGCGATACAACGGCTGGTAATGCGCGTTCACAACTTCTTCAAACGTGGCGTCGTCCAGGTCCATGCGATTGCTCGTTACGATGTCCGCTTTGACTGGCTGAACCAACGCTGCCATCTCCAGCCCGCCTTCGCAACCGCGCTTGTGCATCGCTTCTGGCGCTCCCGGCAGGCTGGGTTCCGAGGGTAAGACGCGGCCAACCGCAGCTTATTCCAGCCACTTTTGTTTTGAATTCAGCCCTGTTCCCCGCCACCATGCGCCCCCTTGATTCGCCGGGGAAAACCGTCGAACGCTGATTTGACCGCATGAAACGCACGCACCATTGCAACGCACTCCGGCCCGAATACGCCGGCCAACAAGTCACTTTGGCGGGCTGGGTCCACTCCCGCCGCGATCTCGGCGGTGTCCTCTTCATCGACTTACGTGATCGCGAAGGACGCACGCAAACCGTGTTCGATCCGGCGGACCTGCCGAAGGACGTGTTCGACAGTGCGACCAGGCTCCACAGCGAGTCGGTGATTCAGGTCACTGGCAAAGTCCGCGTGCGTCCCGCCGGCACGAACAACGACAAGATTCCCACCGGCCAGGTCGAAGTGCTGGTGAAGGAACTCATCGTGCTCAATCACGCTGAGGTGCTGCCGTTCCCGGTGGACGATCCCGAAGTGGCGAACAAGGTGAACGAGGAATTGCGGCTCAAGTATCGTTATCTCGATCTGCGCCGCCCCGAAATGGCGAAGGCTTTGCGACTTCGCTCGAAGGTCGCCACCGCCACGCGCGTTTACATGGACGAGCAGGGTTTCCTCGAAGTCGAGACGCCCATTCTTTTCAAGAGCACGCCCGAAGGCGCGCGGGAATTCCTTGTCCCGAACCGCCGTGATCCCGGAACGTTCTACGCGCTGCCGCAGTCACCGCAGCAGTTCAAACAGATTCTCATGGTCAGCGGCGTCGAGCGCTACTACCAGCTCGCCCGCTGCTTCCGCGACGAAGACCAACGCGCCGACCGCCAGCTCGAATTCACGCAGCTCGACATCGAGATGTCCTTCATCGACCGCGAAGACCTCTACGCGCTCATCGAAGGCTATCTCAAGCGCGTCTGGAAAACCGCGCTTGGCATGGACATCCCCACGCCGTTCAAGCGCCTGACCTTCGCCGAGGCGCTCAACCGCTTCGGCATCGACAAGCCCGATACGCGCTTCGGCATGGAACTGGCGGACCTGACCGAAGACTTCAAGGCTTCGGCTTTCAAAGTCTTCTCCGGCGCGGTCGCGGCAGGCGGCGTGGTGAAGGCCATCAACGCAAAGGGACTTGCCTGTGCCACACAAGGCCAGATCGAGACGATGACCGAATACGCCAAGAGCTTCGGGGCAAAAGGTCTTGCCTTCATCAAGGTGGAAGGCGGTGAATGGAAATCGCCCATCGTGAAGTTTTTCTCCGACGCCGAGAAGGCCGCGCTAAAGACCAAGCTCGCCATTGAGGAGGGCGACCTCATTCTCTTCGCCGCCGACCAATGGCTCAATGCCTGCGAAATCCTCGGCAAGATCCGTCTCTACTGCGCCGATGTGCTCAAGGCATCGGGCAAGCTCACCGTTCCGACCGACCGTTTCGATTTCTTGTGGGTCGTGGACTTCCCGCTGCTGAGCTTCGACAAGGAAATGAATCGCTGGTATTCCAGCCATCATCCTTTCACCGCGCCAGTGGCCGAGGACATTCCGCTGCTTAAGACCGACACCAAAAAAGTCCGTGGCCAGCACTACGACATCGTTGTCAACGGTGTCGAACTCGGCGGTGGCTCGATTCGTATCCACCAGCCCGACGTGCAGAAAACGATCTTCGAGGACATTCTCGCCATCCCGCCGGACGAAACGAAACTGCGTTTTGGCTACATGCTCGAAGCCTTCAAGTATGGCGCCCCGCCGCACGGCGGCATCGCCCTCGGCTTCGACCGGCTCATGGCCATCCTCTGCGGCACTCCGAGCATCCGCGACGTCATCGCCTTCCCAAAGACCGCCAAGGGCGTGGACCTGATGACAGAGTCGCCGGCGCTGGTGACGCCGCGCCAGCTCCGTGACCTGCACATCGAGGTGAAGGCGGCGGTGAAGAAAGAGTGAACCACTATGGCCGGGAAGACCCAAGAACCGTTCTTTGAGTTCGATCTTGGAGATTTAGGCGATGCGCTTCGTTTTGCGACATTATTGACTCTCGCATAAATAAGTAACATTCTTTTCCCGCATGAGCACCAAGATCAAGCGGGATATCACGGGCCTGGAGCGACGCCGACGCGAGGGGATGCGGCTGCTGGCCCAGGGCGTTTCT
>Ga0187893_10000581_pt1 | contig 94314 bp, 82 predicted proteins | sample MA1701074metaG_FD_139574 | JGI IMG/M metagenome (GOLD analysis project Ga0187893, IMG submission 139574) | White microbial mat communities from a basaltic lava cave in the Kipuka Kanohina Cave System on the Island of Hawaii, USA - MA170107-4 metaG ... | reverse complement strand
GTTAAGAGACCGCATCCTACAAGGCATCGCCGAGATCAATATGGCACCGGTGGTTCATCGGTGGAAAAAGTTCGACGCGTTGTTTGCATAAAACGATATGTTTCACTGAAACGATATACTAGTGCTAGTATACCTGCAGAACGTCATAAGCCTGTTTGGAGGTGGTTAAGCGATGAAACGTTATTGGCGATTGGGAGCAGCTTTCCTGGCATGTCTGCTGGCCTTGCTTACTTACCATAGCCGCCTGCTTTCCCAAAGCGATCGCCAGGTCGAACGCAAGATTATCGAGTATCTCAAAGCGAACCTGAAAGCAGGCCAGCCCGTGATTGTCAGCAAACTTCACAATGAAGTGTTTACCACGCCAGAAGAACGCAAGGCTCTCGACCGGCTTTACAACATTTTTTTCAAGGTGCCTGCTTACATCGCGGAGTACTACGCTTCATCTCACAAGCCGCCCACTCTAGCCGAGATTACTCATCAGTTCAGTCTGCCCATCGAAGGAGAGGCGGACGTTATTCTCAAGATCATTGAATATGACCGACGCGTGCCGAGATTCCTGACCCGCGATGCCCAAACTGGCGAGATTGTGCAGGTAGACATTGAAAAGGTGAAGGCTGACCCACGTTTCAACAAAGTGATTGAACGAACGATTGCGGGTTGGGAAGGGAAAGTGGCGCCGCCATTCTCTGCTCAAGCCCTTGACGGGAAGACCCTCAATTCTTCCGATTTTAAGGGCAAGCCGCATCTGGTGTATTTCTGGTTTACGCATTGCCCGCCGTGTGTCCAGATTACGCCTCACTTGGTTTCATTGCAGCGGAAGTTCGCCAACCGAACCTTTACGGTAGTCGGGCTCAACGCGGACAAGATTCTCGAGCTCGGGTACGAGGATTCCGAACGGAAAGCCTACTTGGAGAAACACAAGATCAACTTCCCCATCGGCCATCTGTCTCCAGCGGCGCAAGCAGCCTACGGCGGCGTGCAGCTCTTTCCGACTCTGTTTCTCGTGGACAAGGATGGAGTGATTCGCGCGCACTTCGTGAACTACAAGGACGAGGCCACACTTCAGCAGGCCATTGAAAAGGTGCTCTAATCTAGCGAGCAGCGAGGAAGGGATTTAAACGTCTCTCTTCGCCTATGGTGGTGGGCTGGCCGTGTCCTGGATAGACCACCGTTTGGTCCTCCAAAGCGAGGAGCTTGTCCCTCAAAGAACGAAAGATCATTTCTTGCGAACCACCCCACAGGTCGGTCCGGCCAATACTTCGACAAAACAAGGTGTCGCCCGAAAAGAGCTTGCCGCTGCCTTCGGCGAGGTGTAGGCAAACGCTGCCCGGCGTATGGCCGGGCGTGAAAAGAACCTCTCCCGTGTGCTTTCCAAATCGAAGCTCGTCGCGGTCGGCGACGAAATTGTCGATTGTGGTCGATGGAGGAACCGATACCCCAAGCCAGGCTGCCTGCATCGGAAGGTTTTGGTAGAGAATCAGGTCTTTCTCGTGGAGCAGCGCTTGAGCACCGGTGGCGTCCTTCATTTGTTCAAGGTCGCCGACATGATCGATATGTGCATGGGTGCTGAGAATGTATCGTACGTTGAGCCGATGTTTAGCGACAAGAGGCAGGATTAACTCAGCATCTTCACCCGGATCGATGAGCAGGGCTTCATGAGTTTCTTCACAACCGAGGATGTAGCAGTTGCATTGCAACGGTCCGACCGCAACAGATTCGAAAATCAAGATCCCTCCCCGTCTTCAAACAGCTCAGATCCGTCGCCAACAGAAAAGCATTCTCGTTCAAACCCGGTCGTTCCTCGGCTATTTCAACTTGAAAGTATCCTGGCAACCTCGTCGGGGCGGTTGGAGATAATGCCATCTACTTCACAATCGATCATCTTCCGAATATCTCGGGGGCGATCCACCGTCCAGGCGAAGACGCGTCCGTATTCACGCTTCAGACGCGCCACCTGCGAAGCCGTCAAGCATTGGAAATCCAGGCAGACATCCTCGAAGTGAAGGCCCATTCTTCTTGCTTTCGAAAGCTTCGCGATTGTTTTGGAAACCACACCCAAGCGAAGCGATGGGACACAATCCTGCAATTTCTGCAACAAACCTAAGTCGAAAGACGTCGCCAGCACCTGACGATCCTTTGCCTGGCGCTGGATGAAGTCTGCCAACTTATGGAAACTTCGAATCGCTTTGATTTCGGCCATTACGCCGACCCTCTTTGGAATTGTAGCGGAAGCCTGGGGTAGTGTCAGCAACCGTTGGCCATCATTGAGCTCAATGCCCAGCAGCTCCGCTGAATCGGTCTGGCAAACAACGTCACGACGAGAGGCAATGCGTCCGACGTGGGTATCGTGAATCACGATGAACTCGCCATCCACAGACTCGTGCACATCCAGCTCGATCATGCCGACGCCGAATCTCACGGCCGCTGCAAACGAAGCAGCGGTGTTCTCCAGGGCGTGCGCGGCTGCGCCGCGATGTCCAATGACGATGGGCATCAAGCCGTCTTCTGGCGGTTCAACAGATTGCCCAGGAACCCGCCGGGCTTTCGATACACGGCTGGCTGGACTTTGATGATGTCGAAGCTGGGACTCAGATCGAAGTCTTTGGGTTGAATCTGGGAGTAGTGATAGGGGACTATTTTCTTAGCGGTCCGGTCATAGTAATGGAGGACATCAATGCCCACCTGGCCGAAGGCCGCGGCCAGCAGGCTGGAGCAAGTAAATTTGCCGCTCGCCAGTTCGCCAATGTCATGCGTGGGAGGCAGCTGATCTTCGAATGGAAGGCTCATGAACTGCAGCACATTCTCCAAATCGTAGGAAACACCCACCTTGCCAAGTGCCCAGCGGATCACGGTCTCGCGCTGCACCCGCGTCAGATTGCGAGGGCGACAAATGCGCAAATTGCAGCCTTCGTACTTCGACAAATTGCCCAGGATAACGCCTCTGCCCATAATGGCTTCCACCAAGCTTGGATGATCTTCAACGAACTCTTTGGGCGTTGTCGAGAGCGCAAGTGCCCTTTCGCCGGCGAATAGCGCACAATGACTCCAGGTGTGTGAGCTGTATACCTTGATCCAATCGCTAACCCCGTAGTCGCCTTCAACCAGCAGCACATCGCCTGGGAGCAATTTGCGCCGCAGATCGCGCAAGTCATTAGGATAGTGAAGGTTGTAGATTTCTTTGCGCTTGTTGACTTTCTTTACCAGAAAAGCGCCAAGGCGCAGCTTTGAAGCCCGCAGGAGTGAGATCTTCAGCTTTCTCAGGAATCGCGAACTCATGGGCATCTCCACACCGTGCTCACATTCATTGAGAGTCGCGTTCTAGCTTATCGGTTGCCAGTCCGGCAGGGTATAGCCGAACCTTGGACACCACATGGTGACATTCTGTCGTAAAGCCCTTTTGTTCAGTTGCTTCCAAGGGTTCCTGTTTTTTGTTGTGCGCTAATCGAAGTGCGTTCATGATGCAGCATCGGTTACGACGGCGCAAGGAAAACTGACACCCTCAACCGGCTTGGTTTTGCCGTCCCGTGCCATTCGTGATAAGGAGTCCAACGCAGTTCATGCCTTTCTCGAAGGAATCGACTTCCGCGGTGTCCAGACCACTGGCTGTTTTCAGTGACTTCGACGGTACCATCGCGCATCCAGATACACTGAACTTTCTGGCAGAACATTTTGCTGGGCCTGAGTTCCGGCACGAGATCGGTCGTCGAATCGTTTCAGGGCAAGTGTCCCTGCGCGACGCGATTCAGCAGGAAGTCAATGTCATTCAGGGAACACTTGAAGAGGTCTTGGCATTCTTAAGCTTGAATGTTGAAGTAGATCCGACTTTTCCTGATTTTGCTGCGTGGTGCTCCCATCAATGCATTCCACTCACTGTCTTGAGCGGCGGTATGCGGCAGGTGATCGAGAGTTTGCTTCGACCTTGGGAGCTTCCCAACGTGCGAGTTCTGGCGAATGAGGTCAAGATCGACAACAAACGATGGCGTCTCGAGTTCCTGGATGGTACAGAGTGGGGACACGACAAGGGTGCGGCGTTGCGCGAAGCCAAGAAGGCTGGGCAATTGACAGTGTTTCTGGGCGATGGCCTTTCGGATCGCGGAGCGGCTGTGGAGGCTGACATTGTGTTTGCGAGGGCTGGGCTGGCGCGCTTTTGTCAAACGGAAGGCATTCCATTCCACGAGTTCAACAGCTTTTCTGAAGTTCAGGATGCTTTGAGCCAGACGATGTGAAACCGCTAAGCAACTCAACAATTCCGACTGACTCTGAAAATCCGTTGACTAGCATCGTTTCCTGATCAAATTCGCACGGAGGATTCTGCAAATGCATTCAACACCTGCAAATATTCGGCAAGCCACTGCGTTAGAGTCGATGATCAACCGGCTGACTACGCAAGAAGTGAAATGCGCCCAGGCGTTTGCCTTCGTTCTTGCGTTGGCACTTTCCTCCGGCCTGATGAGTGCGGCGGCCCAGACCCCGGTACCATTTGACCTTGAGGCGCGTGCCAACGGCGAGTACGCGAGCCTGCTCCAGCTCTATCGCCATTTGCATGCCAATCCGGAACTCTCATTTCAGGAATCCAAGACTTCTGAACGCATCCAGCAGGAACTTCGGACTGTTGGTTATGAGGTGACTGGAGGTTTTGGAGGACACGGTTTGGTGGGTGTGCTTAAGAATGGTCCGGGCCCGACCGTGATGATTCGTACTGATCTCGATGCTTTGCCGGTTACCGAACGAACCGGTCTGGATTATGCCAGCAAGGTGAAGACCAAGGATGATCAGGGCAACGAAGTGGGCGTCATGCATGCTTGCGGCCACGACATTCACATGACCTGCTTCGTTGGAACGGCGCGCCTCCTGAGCCAGCTCAAGGATCGTTGGCGGGGAACCGTGATCATGATTGGCCAGCCTGCCGAGGAGCGCGGGAGCGGCGCCAAAGCGATGCTGGACGCCGGCCTGTTTCAGAAGTTTCCCAAGCCCGACTACGTGCTGGGTCTTCACGACGCTGCCAATCTGGAAGCGGGCAAGATTGGTGTGACAGAAGGCCCTGCTCTGGCGGGAACCAGTTCTGTCGACGTGACCATTCGAGGCATCTCGGGGCACGGAGCCTGGTCGTACACGACGAAGGATCCCATTGTGCTCGCAGCTCAGATCATTCTTGGGCTGCAAACGATTGTGAGTCGCGAGATGCGTGCGATAGATCCGGCGGTGGTGACTGTGGGGTCGATCCACGGCGGTACCAAGCACAACATTATTCCCGACGAAGTACTGCTGCAGTTAACAATTCGATTCTTCAGCGACGCCGTTCGGTCTCAGTTGCTGGCCAGCATCGATCGCATTGCCAAAGGAATGGCCCAGGCGGCGGGTGTACCGCCGGGTCGCGAACCAAGCGTCACGGTTAGAGAAGGCGAGTCGATTGGCCCGACGGTGAATCAGCCGGAGTTGACCCGTCGCGTGGGGGCCGTCATTGCTGGGGTTGTAGCCAAGAACAACGTTGTGCCGGCTGAGCCTGTCATGGGTGGGGAAGACTTTGGATATTTTGGCAGGACTGCCGAGAACATCCCAATCTGCATGTTCTGGCTGGGCGCGGTAAGTCGGGAAAAGATCGAAGAGAGCCGGAAGCCCGGTGGAAAGCCATTGCCGTCGCTGCATTCCAATGTCTACGCTCCCACACCAGATCCCACGATCAAGACAGGCGTTATAGCGATGAGCGCGGCCGCATTGGACTTGCTGGGAAAGCGATGATTGTGCCAGGCGCCTAACCTGCGTTAGCCGACCTCAGGCTGATATCTTTCTGAGGATAAGGTTCCACGTGGATGGATACTTCAGTGATCTTGGGAAGTTCCTCTCGAATCCTATCCTTGACAACGTGGGAGACGGCATGCGCCTCCTCAACAGTCATATCCTTGGGCACCTCCAGGTGCATATCCACCCAGTAGGCGAAACCAGTCTTGCGCGCCAGGACTTTCTCCACCGCCAACACGCCACCGCAACTGAGGGCGATGCGCGCGATCTCGTTCTGCATCTCCTCCGAGGGCAAAGCGTCCATTAATTCATTAACGGCTGGTTTCAGTAACCGGCTCCCGCTCCAAGCGATAAAGCCACTCGCAAACAGAGCCGCCCAGTCGTCGGCCGACTCATAGCCCTTGCCTCCCCATAGGGCTATGGCAATTCCGATGGCAGCAGCGGCGGAGGTAATCGCGTCGCTTCGGTGATGCCAGGCGTCGGCTCGTACGGCGCTGCTGGATGTTTGATTACCCACACGAAACGCAAAACGGAAGAGACTCTCCTTGATGAGTACGACGGCCAACAGAAGCCAGAGGGTGAAAGGTTCGGGAATCAGATGAGGCCGGACGATTTCCCGGACTGCTTGAATTGCAATACCGAGCGCAGCCGCCAGCAGTGTGAGAGAGACAAAAAAAGCAGCCAGTGGTTCAGCTTTACCATGGCCATACGGGTGGTCAGAATCGGGTGGTTGGACAGCGACCGACAAGCCTCGCCAGACGACAAATGAGCTGAAGATATCCGTCATCGACTCCACAGCGTCAGCGATAAGGGCGTAGGAATTGCCAAGAATTCCCCCAACAAGTTTGGCCGTGGCTAAGGTGCCGTTGACCAGGATTCCCAGCATTGCGGTCCGAACGGCTTTTCGTTCAAGACTGTGTTGCAAGGCACCTCCCCTCACAGTTCTCGAGTTTGTGCGGAACTCATTCTCCAGATTACCAATGCGGAATGCAAGGTGCGGGAACAGTCAGTCGGCCAAAGGTGCTGTCAGGAAATCCAAGTCCGGTCTTGCTTCTATTTTTCATGTGTTTCGCTTACTCTTGCTTGTCAAAGTTTGCATGCAGGTTGCTCTTCAACCATTGTACCCTGCAATCATCGGTGCCGATATTTGCAGAGTTCTGGGTATCAGCCAGTATTGGTGTTTTGAGGTTCATTCATGTCTAGCGAGCTTTTGTTATGGGTTGGGTTTGGGGCCTTCGTCGTCTTCATGATGGTGCTTGATCTTGGGATCTTTCACCGGAGCGCGCACGCAGTCAGCATCCGTGAGGCTCTCGTGTGGTGCGCGGTGTGGATCGGTTTGGCGCTAATGTTCAATTTGGGCATCTATTTTTGGAAGGGACCCGTTAAGGCATTGGAGTTCCTGGCTGGGTATCTCATTGAGGAGGCCCTCAGCGTCGACAACCTCTTTGTCTTCCTGTTGATTTTCTCCTACTTTCGTGTGGATAAACGCTACCAGCATCGTGTGCTGTTCTGGGGCATTCTGGGCGCGATTATCATGAGGGCCATCTTTATTGGAATGGGCGTCGCGCTGATTCAGCGCTTTCACTGGATCATCTACATCTTTGGTGCATTTCTGGTCTTGACTGGAATCAAGATGGCCACGCAGGGAGAAAAGGAGTTGCGTCCAGAAAAAAACCCTGTGCTCAAGCTCTTTCGCAAACTGATGCCAGTGACTGAGGACTATGTGGAAGGCCGCTTTTTTGTACGGAGGCAGGGGCAGTCGATGGCGACTCCGTTGTTTGTTGTCTTGCTGCTGGTTGAATCGACCGACTTGGTGTTTGCCGTGGACTCCATTCCTGCGGTTCTCGCTATCAGTCAAGACCCTTTGATTGTCTATACCTCAAACATCTTCGCGATCATGGGACTGCGCTCCATCTTTTTCGCTCTGGCTGGAATCATTCAGCTGTTCCACTACTTGCAGTATGGTCTTTCGATCATTCTGATTTTTGTCGGGCTGAAGATGGTTCTGTCAAACGTTTACAAGATACCCGTGGGGATCGCGTTGGGAGTCGTGGCAGGAATTTTGACCGTTTCGGTCCTGGTCTCGGTTCTGTGGCCTCCAAAGAACCTGGATGAGCCACCGGTCAAAGTGGATCCATCGGGTAGGGAAGAATCATGAACAGATGCCTCAGCAACGGTTGTCCGCGCATCGTCATTCGGGCCACGAGCAGCACGGGCCGGAATCCAGTCCGCATTGGCGGCAACGACCTGCATTTCCCACCAACGACATTCTGGATTCTCGCTTTCGCGGGAATGACGCATCGTCAAACTTTGACGATCGTCCTTCATCTCTAGACTGCCGAGGCGGCAGAGGGAAGGGGCATAGGGCATATCAGCGTTCCTGACGAATAACTCGCACCCTGTGCGCTTCGCTGTCGCCAACGTATACAGCACCACCTTTAGCGGCAAATATCCCATGAGGTCGGGACATCTTGCACGACTTAGGATCCCCTTCCGGCCCGTCGCCGCGGCTGCCTGTTCCCGCGACAAGTTCCAGTGTCTGCGTGCGGACGTTGATCATGCGAACACTGTGGCTTTCTGTATCGGTGAGGTAGATATTCCCATATTGCCCGACGCTTAGGCCCTTGGGGCCAGACAGCGTTGCGAGCTTTGCGGGTCCCCCGTTGCCGGTGAATCCCTGAGCGCCTGTCCCGGCAACATGGTGAAGCGTGCCTCGCTTCAGATCCAGCCTATAAACTGCGTTGCCCTCGCGGAGTGCCAGCCACAGGTTCCCCTGTGTGTCAAAGTCGAGTGCGCGCGGCCCATTGAGAGGCGAGCCCGCAATTTTCGCCCCGTCAGGAGTAGGGGCTCGTTCACCAGTGCCCGCAAAGGTTGTAATGACGCCACTCTTCAGGTTGACGCGACGGATTCGGTGATTTCGAATGTCGCAAATATAGAGATTCCCTTTGCCATCGAGCTGAATGCTGTGCGGTTCATGAAGTGAGGCCGAAACTGCCGCGCCTTCGTCGCCAGAGAAGCCCGCCTTGCCATTGCCGGCCACCGTGCGAATCAATCCCGTTCGAGCGTCAACCACGCGCACGACATGGTTCATGCGCTCGACAATATAGAGATTCCCCTGTCGGTCAAAGCGTACTTCGTAAGGCTCATTCAGCGAGGCTTGTGTGGCTTTCTGGCCGTCTCCGGAGTAGCCACGCTTCCCGTTTCCCGCGACGGTGGCAATGGTCCCATCGCGAGACACCCGACGGACTACGTGATTGTCTGTGTCGCAGATGTACAAGGCACCGCTTGGTCCGATTGCAATTCCATAAGGGTTGTTAATTTGCGCACGCGAGGCGGGACCGGCATCACCGGAGTAGCCACGCTGCCCAGTGCCGGCAACGGTGCTGATGCTGGTTTGCTCCGCGGCGAGTGGCAGAAAACTCCGGTTGGGAGCAACCACCAGCAGCAACAACATGAGAAGGGTGCGCACACCCAAGCCAGTAACAAGCATGCCGATAGCCCTCGCTAGAGTTGTTTGATCGAGTATCCCTTTTGTCTGAGTAGATCGATGACACCTTCCCGCCCGACCAAATGAGCAGCGCCGACGATGACCAGAGTCTTGTTTCCAGTTCGAAACAGACTCTCGATCTTCGGAAGCCAATTTCTATTTCTTTCGGTGATCAGCTTCGCATAGATCTCAGGATATTCTTTGAAGCTCTTCAGAAGCATTTCGCTCAACTGCTTCTCCTGGCCAGCAGCCCAGGCACGGACGATCTGTTCGAACTCCGTCTCAAACTGATCCAGCTCGTTTAGTGTCTGCAATAGAGACTCTTCTTGAACCTTGGCCGGCAAGCTATCCAGCAAGTCGATCTGAAAGTCAGCCGTTTCCAACCCCAGGACTTCCTTCTTCGCTTTCCTGGCTCTCTCAAAGTAGTGCCGGTCCACACCATGTTGAGGGTCATACCCCAACTGTTGCATCTTCATGGCCACCAGTGAGAGAGACAGGAACCAAGGTTTCATCCGCTTGAGAGCTTGGATGTCTAGTCCCAGGGCTTGCACTTTCTGTTGCACAGCCTGATAAGTTGCCGGCGAAACCACCTCGTTCAATGTGTTGCCTTCGGGTAGTAAAGCTTTGGTCAAGACCATGCGTTGAGCGTCTGGTGAATTGAGGGCGTCAATATTCACTTCCAGCGCGATCTGGGTGGCATCATCGAAAGCCTGTTCGATTGCGCGGCTCAAGGGATAGGCATCCGATCGCAAAAGATGGACGGAGCCTAGAAGATAAACGGTGCTTTCCTTGGAGACAATTTTCCATAGGCAGCTTTTGACCGGAGCTTGGCTAGCATTCTGAGCAGCGATCTCCGAGGTGCGGAAGAGCAGAAGGAGTAGCAGCCAAGCATGGCGATGAGAGCTACGCGAACCGCGCATGAAACATCCTTTCGCCGCTGAGAATCAGGTGCTTTCGCCGATGCGGCGTGGGATCGTTTTGTTTGCTGACGGACCAGCGAAATCCAACCGAAACTTCGAATGCCAAGAGGTTGGCAGATCACTGTGGCCCAAATCGGAATGAGGATATCACTTCAGGCTTGAACCCGTCCAAGTGTGAGAGTCCACCGAATCGTATTGACCTCGGATGCCCGTTCAACCCGGAACTCAAGCTGCAATGCATCTGAGTTTACAACTGCTTGCGAGGGTCCTTTGCCCTTGACAGCCTGAAAGGGAGCGGTGTATATTCTCCCGGTTTTAGCTCCTTCTGGGCGGTTAGCTCAGCTGGGAGAGCACATCCCTTACAAGGATGGGGTCACTGGTTCAAACCCAGTACCGCCCACCACTGCTTGACCAAATGTTGCGGGGTCGTAGTTCAGTTGGTTAGAACGCTGGCCTGTCACGTCAGAGGTCGCGGGTTCGAGTCCCGTCGGCCCCGCCAATCCCTCACTTAGCAATGAGTCTTCAGAAAGAGTATGTTCACTATCTTTCCCGCCGCGTTGTGGACGAACTCATCAAGCGCGAGATGATTGACACTGCCACAGTGACGGGGCTGAGAGAAAAAATTCTAGCCGTGATGGAAACAGAACTAGGTCTCGAGGACCGCATCAACGAAGAAGTGCGGGAGATTTTGAAAGGTTATGCGGACGAAATGCGGAATACCGGCGTTGCCTACCAGGACATGTTCAAAGTCGTCAAAAACAAACTTGTTAAGGATAAGAAAGTGGTTTTGTGACGCATGCGTTTGAGCCGCGAAAAAGTCAACAAACTCTCACATCTAGTTACTGACGAATTGGTGAAGCTGGATGACCTCGAGTTCATCGAAGATCGCAACACGATTCGATTGGAAATTGTGAAAATCCTCAACGAAGAGTTGAAGAAGGAAGAAACAATCGATCAGGAAGCTCGCAAGAAAATCGCTTCTCAGAAAAAGACGGTTCCAGAAGGTAGTTTGGAGTGGGATATCCTGTATCGAAAGTACTATGCGGAAGAAGTGAAAAAGCTCTAATTTTGTCTCTCAGCTTCAAACAACAAGGACGGCCCCAGGGGCCGTCCTTGTTGTTTGAAGCCCCGAAAGCCTCAGTTAGTGCGCCGCTTCAGGGTCGGACGGTCTTCATCCTTTTGCGTGGGCTCTTCAGAGGCATCTTCTGTCTCACCGCTGGTTCGCCGTTTTAGTGATGGCCGGTTTTGCTTTTCACCTTCTGCAGGACGTTTTCGGTTTTCTATCGCGAGCAGTTTGCCCTTGATGTGATCAAACTCGGAGGTGTTGATTACGTACTGATCACCCTCGGGCAAAATCGTTGAAATGTTGGCTTGGGTTTTTTCAATGCGGTCTGCCGTCGGCGGATGAGTCGAGAACGCCTTGGATAGCTTACCCGGTTTCTTTTTCTCCTGGGCTTGGATCTTCTCAAAGAATGAAACGAACGCGGTTGGGTCATAACCGGTCTTGTAAACGTACTGGAGCCCTAGAAAGTCTGCTTCCGTCTCGGCTGACCGGCTGAACTGCAGAAACTTGAGAGGAACAAGAAACCCTGCCGCCTGATAAAGGCCGTAGCCCAGTCCTCCTCCTAGAAAAATTAGGGGTAGCGTGGCGTAGTTGGCAATGGTGCCCTTGGTGTACTGCTCGGTGCCATGGCGCGCCGCGACGTGGGCAATCTCATGTGCCATGACACCTGCTAACTCAGCCTCTTCATCTGCAGAAGTAATCAAGCCAGAATTCACGTAGAAAAAACCACCGGGCAACGCAAAAGCGTTGATCTCATCCGAGTCAACGACTTTGATCGTGAATGGCACTTTAGCGTCCGAGTTGCGAACTAGGTTCTGGCCTACCCGACTCACGAACTCATTGATCTCTGGATCGTCGATTAGCTTCACCTGCCTCTCGATCTCCTGAGCCAAGCCCTTGCCCAAGGCAATCTCTTTCTCAATGGACATCATGTTCCAACTGCCTTTGTTGATGTCCCGATTCCCGATCTCCTCGACATCGGAATGCTTCTTCTTGTCTGCAGCGAGCAAAGGAACGTTTGCAGAGAGCCCGAGAATGAGAATCAAACCAACCGCGACCATCTGTCTCAGCCTTTTCATCGTAACAGAACTCCTTTCCTTCCTCTGGGACTCTTCCGATTCATCCATGCTAGCACCGGACTGCTTTGATTTCTCCTACAAAAAATAGAGTGTCGCTGGACTCGTGAATGCATGGAAGGGCATAATACGTCCAATAGGTAGACCGTCACCTGCGCCATTTAGACTCGCTCTTCTGAACTAAGGTTGTCTCAACCTATTGGGATAAAAGATTGTCGTCCATCAGCATGATCGGGATCCGCGAGGCCGTGTAGCAGGGTGAGACCAGGTGTTGGCAGTTCCTGGCAAAAAAGTCTAATCCCACGTTCTGAAGAAACCGATGGATAAGCGTCAGTGTGATTTCGCCAGTTTGACGAAATTTCAGACCGGAAAAAGTCGAAGATGACCATCAAGAAAGTTTCAGCAGGGCAAATGTGGAAGAGCGAGCAGACGGGAGAGGTTTTTATGGTGACGTCGCTCTACCGAGACGTTTTGGCGTCCTTCGCCATGCTGCGAGCGATTCACTCCGGTAGCGAAAACAATAAGCGGGCGAAAGTTGTCAGAGTCGAAGGCGGTGGGGAGTGCATCGTTGGGTTCAGCATCGCTGAACAAGTCTGAAGAATCTCCTAAATCCATTCTATTTTTTGCGTTTTCCTCGAGTCTTTTCCTTCGGCTTGTGAGTTTTCGTCTTGGCAGGTTGAGCCACTGCCAGTTTTGCTGGAAGTTCTTTCTTTGCAGGCTTCGTTGCAGCCTCCGTTCTCGCCGCCGGCTTGTCACGCCGAGCAGAGTTCTTGGATTTCAGAACCCCTTTCTTCTGAGCAATTAAGACGATTTCAGATCCGTTCGGATCGTAGTCTTCGAAGTTGTAGTTTCGATAGGCATCCGACTTTACAAAACCAACTGACTTAAGCGCCGATTCTAGTTCCCTCTTCAGATACGGATAGATTTCAGTGGCGTATACCGAGGACTCCCAACGATTCTCATGCCATCGAAACTTGGCGATACTGAGATTCAAGCTCTTCGGATTAAAATCCAGCAGGCGAAAGAACAGCGTCTCTTCGGTCCCATTCCGAGAGCCAGTAGGGGGTGTAAACCGAGCCCGGTGCTTCATTACAAAGTCATAGTTTCTAGCCTGAACAACAAACAAACCTCCTGGATTCAAACTCTTATACACTTCCTGAAATAGCTTCTTGAGGTCTTGTCCTGAGCGCAGATTAGACACCGTATCTCCGAGACAGGTTATGAGGTCAAAACCCTCGGAGAACCTCTTGGACATATTGGTGAAATCGCCCAAAACATATTCGACGGTTACCCCGCAAGTCACGGAATTGCTCTTTGCCTTTTCAATCATCTTCGGGCTTGCGTCGATTCCAACCGCATCTAGCCCCAACCGGCGAAGCATGATGACGTGAAACCCAGTGCTACAGGCCACATCAAGAGAACTCTTTAATTTATTATCACTTACGAGCTTCTTGAAAAACATTCCTTCGGCTCCGATGCGAGTCGGCCAGGAAATCAGCTGGTCGTAAGACTCGCTGAGTCGCTCGAAGAACTCAAGCTGAGAAAGAATGTTTTTTTCCATGGAATTCCGCAACTCGAAGGAAAAGAATCACTTCCAACTTGATCAGTCCTTGGAATTTATATCAAACACCGGGCGTCTGCAAGAAAAAAAGGGATGCAAAACCAATGGGAGATTGCTTAGTTGGAGGAGGGGAGCGGATGCAGTTTCGAGGTTTCCTTCCAAGTATATGCGATGCGGTGAACCACAGTTAGATTAGAAAAGAGAGCCATAATCCAGAGGACTGGCGCCATCCGATCAGTCAGGGTTCCAAGGATCAGCAACACCATTCTTTCAGGCCGCTCCATGAATCCGACTTTGCAAAGTGGAATGAGCGATTCAGCTCGGGCTCTGGTGTAACTGGTCATGATCGCACCTACCATGGCGACACCGGAAAGAACGACATACGCCAGACGCTGACCTTTGGAGTAATAAACGATCAACCCCAGGAACATTGCAATGTCGGAGTATCGATCGAGGACTGAGTCAAAGAAGGCTCCAAACAGGGTGACATTGTTAGTCGTCCTTGCAACACGACCATCGAGCATGTCGAAAACGCCGGCAAGAATGATGATCAATCCGGCCTGAAAGAATTTGCCGCGGGCCAGATAGACTGCCGAAACAATCGTGACCAGAAATCCTGCCAGAGTCAGAATGTTGGGACTAATCCTCATGCCTGCGGCTGCAGCTACAATGAGGTCCAGTATTGATTTGCAAATTCTACCGATGATCTGACTAAACATGGCTTCATCCGGTGCCTTCAGGCTGGTCGTGAATCGTTATCAACTTCAATACTTCGAATTCTTTGACTCCGCCCGGCGTGGTTATCTTGACGGTATCTCCTGCCTGGCGGTTGAGAAGCCCCTTACCTATCGGCGAGGTCGTAGAGATCAACCCCTTCTGATGGTCTGACTCCTCAACAGAAACCAGCTTGTAAGTAATCTCAGTACCTTTCTGAATATCGTAAAGAACAACAGTGGATCCGTAAGAAGCCTTGTCGGTGGGAAGCTTGTCAAAGTTGATCAGGGCCACTTCAGCCAAGCGCTTTCTTAGGTGCGCCAGCTTGGCGTTCACAATCTCCTGTCGCTGCTTGGCCGTCTGATACTCGGCGTTCTCACTCAGATCTCCCAAGGCTGCGGCTTTTTTGAGTTCTTTAGGCAAGTCGTTCTTCAGTTCGTACTCAAGAATCTTAATCTCGTCTTCCAGCTTTTTCTTGATTTGGATTGTCATGCGCGAACATCCTCGCGAGATAGCGGCGAGAATATAGCGAATTGGAGACACAAATACAATTCTGAATGACACAAGTGATTGCAGGGAAGTATGTTCCGACAAAGGCCCAATTGCCAAGTTTGTGCTAGACTCAAGAACCTGTGAACAACTGCTGAAGCGGCCTCAAAGGAGATCTTAGATCATGCGTGTGCTGGTGACTGGGGGTGCAGGCTTCATTGGATCTCACCTTTGCGAGCTTCTCGTGAAGGCGAATCATGAAGTCATCTGCCTGGACAACTACTTCACCGGATCGAAAAAGAATGTTTATGCGCTTCTCAACCGTCCGGGATTTGAAGTCATCCGTCACGACATCATTACGCCGATCGATCTTGAGGTCGATCAAATCTACAATCTAGCCTGTCCGGCATCACCTGTTTTCTATCAGCTCAATCCGGTGCGAACCATTCAAGCCAATGTGCTCGGTGTCACCAACATGCTCGAGTTGGCGAAACGAACCAAAGCCCGAATCCTGCAGGCATCAACTTCGGAAGTCTACGGCGACCCGACCGTGCATCCGCAACGGGAGGATTATTGGGGAAATGTGAATCCTATCGGCGTTCGGAGTTGTTACGACGAGGGTAAGCGCGTCGCTGAAGCGCTAATGATGGACTACCATAGGCAGTTCGGTGTGGACATTCGAATCGTCAGAATCTTCAATACCTACGGCCCTCGCATGGCACTGAATGACGGCCGCGTCGTCAGTAACTTTATTGTTCAAGCATTAATGGGCGAAAACATCACTATTTACGGGAAGGGAGAACAAACCCGATCATTTTGTTATGTCTCGGATCTGGTTGCTGGACTGATTGCGATGATGAATGTTGCAAATTTCAAGGGTCCCGTAAATCTAGGGAACCCAGGTGAGTTCACGATCCTAACCCTAGCTGAGAAAATCATCAAACTGACCGCTTCGCCATCCAAGCTGGTCTTCAAGGAATTGCCTTCTGACGATCCCGTCCGACGCCGACCAGATATCGACCTCGCAAAGGAAAGACTCGGCTGGTCTCCGACAATCGACATCGACGCAGGCCTTGTCAAGACAATCGAATACTTCAGGGAAACTCTAGGTCGAGGTTAGATTCAGTCTTGCTGGGATCCGGTTTCGATACGAGCTACGACGATGGGTCAGAGTTGTCGAGCTTTCGTACGACTAGGGTTCTTGAAATCTTGTCGTGCCAGGTAAGCTGTTCAGGATCGAAGAGTGCCCAGAGAAAACCGAGGCCAAAGCATCCAAGCGAGACAAGATAGCCAAAGGAGCGCAAGCGAGCTTCCCTAGTTGTAATCGGGTTGCCTTGATAGCTCACCACTTCCAATTGCTCATGATCCATTCCCAGAGTCTTCGCGCCGAGCGCCGTGAAGGTGGCGATATAGGAAAGAAAAATGATCAATAGGACGGAACTCATACCCAACAGGGACGACCTGGTGAAGAGAGAAAACTCGGGAACAAAGAATACGATCAGTAGAAAGATCAAGAAACAGCCAAATACAAAAAGTGCGTCGATGAGCCCAGCTCTGAGCCTCGGGGCAAGAGCTGCGGCCGACAGTCCGTTCTGAACTTCTTGGGGCGTGAACTCCGGATCCTGAGCCTGATCGAATGGCAGTGTTGGCTGACTGAGATCGATTTCGATCCGTTCAGGCTTCTCGCTTCTTCGGCTAGAACGCCGCCGCCGGATTGCGACCTCGGGTTCGGGAGAGGCTGGAACGGTCGTACTCAGCTCGGTTGAACTTGCCTTGGCACGGTCAATTTTTTCCAAAGCCTTTTCGGCTAGTGGATGGTGCCCCTGGTGGGCAGAAACGTCTGGCGCAATCTCCGATCCTACTGGTCCGGGTCTGACAAACTCCCGCTGGCGGAAGTCCTCGTCAAGCGCACTGGATCCATTTGGAGCGTCTGCAATCTTCTCCTTCAAGCGCTCCAATTTGAGATTGAGTTGCTCACGCCAGTCGGATTGAACTGGTGCTCTCTGAGCTTGAGCTCCTCCCGAAGAAGCGGTCGGCGCCTTCAACCGATTTAGCTCAATGACATTCCTGCCTGCAGGTGTTGATGCCCTGGGCGTGGAGTCTATGGGACTCTTGCAGTGGATGCAAAACGTGGCTGCTTGCAAGTTGAGCAGGCCGCATGTGGGACAGTTCATGAAACCCCAGAGGCCAGTTCGAGGCAGGAGCATTCGGGTTGCGGTCGTCTGCAAACCCGCACCCAGAGCGATGTTAGCAGAAGCGCTGCAGGGGGGCAATCTTGAATTGAGCCAGCCCACGTGCTAGATTAGGTGTGTTCCGGAATGATGCAGTGGCCACGGAAAGGGCGTGTTCACAGTTGAGGTCCGGTTGCAGCATGCTCTTCCGAGAATCCCTCCGTTCTGAGTTGTTGCCTGCTGATCTCTTTGTCGAACTCACCCTGCCATCGCTCATGCAAACTAGCGACTGAATCCGATCATCGCTTGTCGATTGCACCATGGAAACTCAATACCAAAAGTAGATTCCTCCAGTTTTCGCTTCACGCGCATCAACGCACCACGCATTTGGGTCGGTTATTTCTGTTACTCCCGGCTCTGGCATTCTGTCTGCTTTCGCCGGTCCGATCCCTGGGACAGGAAAAGGAGCAGCCCACAGATGCCTCAAAACCAGAGCGGCCGCAGGACGAATCCCAATGGCCTGATGGCATGACCATCAGCGCGATTGAGCAAAGGCGCATTGGTAAGAATGAACTCCGCGCTACCGGCGGGGTGGAAGTGCATTACCAGGGCATGCTGCTGAAGGCCGACGAAGTTTGGGGAAACACTCTGACACAAGACGTTGAAGGGCAGGGGCGTGTCTACTTTGAGCAGGGCCAGCAGAAGATCTGGGGCGAACGATTCAAGTTTAACTTGCGAACGAAGATGGGAATCTTCTACCAGGTCAAGGGCCGTGCTGATCCAGGCTTCATCTTTGAAGCAGCGGAAGTGGAAAAGATCGGTGAAGACAAGTACCGAGTGAAGGATGGCTTCGTGACAGCCTGCGAAGACAAGATTCCAAAATGGAGCTTTAGCGTCAAGGATGCAGTGTTTCGAATTGACCAGCAGGTGCATCTCAAGCACCCGATTTTTCGCATCAAGAAACTCCCGCTGTTCTACAGCCCCTACCTGTATGCTCCAACCAATGAACGGAAGCGGCAAACAGGCTTCCTCATCCCGTCCACTGGAAGTTCGACAACTCGTGGACGCTCGGTCAGTGAAGGTTTCTTTCTGACGCTTGGTCGCAGCGCTGATGTGCTTGCCACCGCGGAATACTATTCACTTCGTGGCATGACGGGCGGCCTGGAGTTCAATGCCCGTCCCAGCGAACGGAGTACGATTTTCGCGGAGGGATTCTTTGCGAAGGATCGCCTTGGACAAGGGGGGCAAAGCGCCCAGATCATGGCTGATACGCGATTTGAGAATGGATTTCGCGCTGTCGCCGACGTCTACACGGTGAGTTCCCCGGTGTTTAGGCAGGTCTACGGAGACTCGTTCTACAACATTGTTCGACCCGATGAGGTCTCTTCTGCCTTTCTGACTCGCAATTTTTCAACTTACAGCGTCAATGTATTCGGTGAACGCCGCCTCACGGAGTTCCCGGAAGGTGCGGTAACGAGCCGGACATTTCCCAGCTTCAATCTTTCCGGCCACAGCCGTCGGGTTAGGGCCTTGCCGGTATACATTTCGTTTGACACGTCGGTTGAAGGCCTCAGCCGTTCCGACACCTATCGATCCACACCCCCTGTTGTACAACGCTTCGATTTCAACCCGCGCGTGACGGTGCCCCTCAGAAGGTTTCATGGCCTGAGCTTTACGCCGTCCTTTGGTATTCATCAAACTTTCTATTCCGACCAAGCCTCGCCCGAATCGGCGACAGGCATTTCTCCCAACAACCTGGTTCGGACTGCCTTTGACTTCAAGGGTTACTTCAGCGGGCCCGGCATTGAGAAGGTCTTCGAGGTGCGAGGCCAACGCTACAAGCACGTGGTTGAGCCGGAGGTAACCTATCGCTACATTACCGGCGTGAGCGAGTTCGACCGGGTCATTCAGTTCGACGAGCACGACATCATGAGCAACAGCAACGAGGTCGAATACTCCGTCGCGAATCGCTTCTTCGCGCGGCGCCCGACTTCTGACGGAGGACACACGACGAGCGAGTTTCTCTCCATTAGAATTGGACAAAAGTATTTCTTCGACCCCACCTTCGGGGACGCGCTCATTCCGGGTCAACGGAATGTCTTCTTCCCGCTGAATACGCTGACAGCTTTTGCCTTTGAGGATGCCTATCGTCGTTTCTCTCCGATCATTGCCCGCGTGCGGTACACCCCAGCCAGCCGTTATGAGGCAGACTTCCGCATGGACTACGACCAGCAGGCCCACAAGATCCGGGCCGCGAGCGTTTCGGGCGGTGTCTACACTGGATTTGGATATGCGGCGCTGACCTATTACAACACTCGCAATCTGCCTCCCACGCAGTTTCCTTCCAACCAGATCCGCGCCACGCTGGCTTACGGTAACTCGCTGCGTCGGGGAATCAATGCAGCGATCAGCTCCAACTATGACTTCAACTCCCGCCAGCTTCAGTACAGCACTTCGCAGTTAGCCTATAATTGGGATTGTTGCGGCGTCGCCCTGGAATTCCGTCAGTTTGATTTCGGCGCTCGAAACGAAAGTCAGTTCCGATTCAGCTTCTCGCTAAAGAACATTGGTTCCTTTGGCAATCTGCGGAAACAGGAGCGGCTGTTTTGACCTCGAAACAGAAGCGAATGTTTCGGTTTTCTTTCCAAACCCTGAGATTTGACATCGCTTGGAGCCGAGGCGAAAATGGACGCGGGTTTTACTCGCAGCAATGGCCAAGCGCCTGAACGGAGTTGAAGGGTCAGTGTCAACATCGAAGCTCAAATTGTTCCGACTTCTGGGAATCACGTTTCAAATCGACCTCGCCTGGATGCTGGTATTCGCCCTGATGGCGTTTTCACTGGCGGCACAGTTTTCAAAGGAATATCCAAACTGGAGCGTGCCCCACTACTGGATTGTGGGAATCGTGACGTGTTTGCTGTTCTTCGTATCGATCATCTTCCATGAATTGGCTCACTGCCTGGTAGCGAGGGCTGCCGGGCTACCCGTCCAATCGATTACGCTTTTCATTCTAGGAGGTGTTTCACACATCGGCAAAGAGACGCAACGGCCGGGGATAGAGTTTTTGGTTTCTGCTGCAGGCCCGCTGGCGAGCGTCGCCATTTCCGCTTCGTTTGCTGTCCTGCGCGCCGCAACCCGCTCAAACCTCGAAACCGTGGCTGCCGTGGCCGAGTGGCTGGCCGACATCAATCTGATGTTGGTGCTCTTCAACCTCATTCCTGCGTTTCCGCTGGATGGAGGAAGGATTCTGCGCGCAGCGCTTTGGGGAGCGACGGGAGATTTTTCCAAAGCCACTCGGATTGCTTCAGCCGTTGGCCGAACTACTTCCGTTCTGTTCTTTCTTGGAGGCGTTCTATTGGTCATCGCGGGCCAGCTGACCTACGGCCTCTGGATGGGGTTGATTGGATGGTTCCTGTGGACGGCCTCGCGACAAAGCCAGCGTCAGGCAGACCTTCGGGATTCGCTCGCAGGTCTCACCGCTTCGGACTTGATGGTGTCGAATTGTCCTCGCATTCAAACCGGGACGAGCCTCGCCCGACTCGAAGATGGTGTCGATGCGGGTTCTCACCCACGATGGGTTCTCGTACTGAATGGATCAACGTTTGAAGGGATTCTTGCTTGGGAGCGGGTGGCTGAGGTCGCAAGAGACCTTTGGGATCAAACCCGAATCGAAGCACTCATGACACCGCTCGCCGCTCTTCGCTGGGTACGCCCGCATCAGGGTGTCGTCCACATTCTTGAAGCCATGGATCGTGAAGGCATTTCGCAAGTCCCGGTCCTGGACAACGGACGGTTGCTGGGCGTCCTGGGTCGCGCCGAGGTCTATCACTTCTTGCACCATCGGTTTAGCGCAACCGGGTAGCAGGTTGAGGGCGATCGCCGGGATTCCAGAAAGCCGGGCCCTGCGCCCCTTTCTGCGCCTGAACGACTTCGCTCAGTTTTCCATCTTGGTGAGAGCTTTCTCTAGGAAGGACTGAATGGTCTTCCAGTAGAGCCGTCCACCGACTTCAGCGAGATTGTTATGGTCTGCTTCGGGAACTGCCAACCACAACTTTGGGGCGGTAGCCATTTCGAAAAGCTTGCGACCCAGGCGAAATGGGATCACCGAGTCACGTTCTCCGTGAATAATGAGGACTGGACTTGTGATCCGGCTGATCTTCCGGTCATTCTCGTAGCGGTCCTTGAGTAGCAGACGGACTGGCAGGAAGGGGTAGGCTGCCTGGCCTACATCGACCGCTGAGGTCAGCGGCGCATGCAGAATGATAGCCGCCGGTGGATGCGCGACTGCGAGTTCGATGGCGGGCCCACTTCCGAGGGACTCACCCAGATAAATCACGCGTCCGGGCCTTCGACTCAGCCATCCGAGGGCGGCCTGCGCGTCGAGAAAAAGGCCTTGTTCGGTCGGCGAGCCATCGCTGCCACCGTATCCCCGATAGTCCAGCAGGAAAACACCAAAGCCCAATTCGTGGAATCCTCGAGCCCAGTCAAGCCGGTGTCCGCGGTGGCCGGCGTTTCCATGAAACATCAAGATATTGTTCACGTCCTTGCCTGGCCAGTACCAAGCGCTGATTCGTACTCCGTCAATGGTTGTCAGATTCAGCTCTTCCAACGTTTTGACATCCTCTCCTGCCGGACGTTCCACGGGTGAAGGATCTGGGAAGTACTGCAGTCTGCGCTGCACCAGATAGATCAGCAGTGCCAAGCCAACGTATGCGAAGAGTACCAGACCGAAGAATCGCCAGAAAGTCGAGTTGATCCCGAGCACAACCTGGTCTCCTTGTGCTGAAGTTGCACGTTTGTAGTGAAGCAGTGAGTTATCCCCTCTGGGGAGAGTGACGCGCAGCGCCGGGGTGGGTTCTTCGTGGCTGGCACCCACCCCGAAGCCTTCGGCTCTGCCTCTCCAAGGAGAGGATTGATTTCGATAACAACTCCTATTCCGGCAGAAATTCCAGAGCCACCCTTTCGAGAGTAGCTATTCCTTGGTGGCTTCCGGTGATGAGGACTGTTCTGGTCTCGCGCGGGAATATACGACGCGGTGCGGGAAAGGCATTTCGATCCCTTCGCGGTCGAAGGCTGCTTTGATTCTCTTCCGTAGTTCGCGCCCCGTTTCCCATTGCTTTAGGGGTCGCGTTTTGGTCACGATGCGCAAGGTTACTTGAGAGTCGCCGAAGTTCTCAACGCCCAAGACTTGCGGCGGCTCCAGAATACCTTGGCCGAAGACTGGATCCCGGCTGAGTTCCTGCCCAACTGTATTCAGCACTCCGACAACCCGGTCGAGGTTTTCCTTGTAGGCCACGCCCGCATTGATGACTGCTCGAGACCACTCCTTGGGCAGATTGCTGACCACCTTGATCTCCCCGTTGGGGATGAAATGCGCCACTCCCTCCAGGTCGCGCAGAACAGTAATCCGCAGGTTCATATCTTCGACCTGCCCTGAAACGCCCGCTGCCCTAATCACATCGCCCACTTTATATTGGTTCTCAAGCAGGATGAAAAAGCCGCTGATGAAATCGCGGATCAGATTCTGCGCACCAAAGCTGATTGCAAGACCGGCGACTCCGGCTCCCGCGATGAGTGGGGCTGTGTTAATCCCCAGAATTTGAAGGATCGTCAGTCCAGCCACCAGAACGATCACGATTTTGGACACGCTCTTAAAGATACCAGCCAGTGTTATGGCCCGTTGTTCGCGCTGGTTGGAAGTGAGCGGGTCATCGTCCTGCACAAACTTTACAAACCGATCTGCGAGAATGCGGACCGCCCGCATGAGTAGACCGCTACCGGCCAGGATGAGCGCAATCTGCAACGCCTCATCCGTTTTGTCTCTGATGAAGAAGAAAAGATCCTGATAACTCAAGAAGTTCACTGTTTGCTCCTGACGGCCAGTCTTTCGAAGCCAGGCATTATAGGCATTACCTAAGTCGAGCGACAACTTCCAGGAGGCAGCTGGCACGGCTCCCCTTGGTGTGACCCGATTCAAGCGGTGCAACCGGGCTCCACGGGATTTCTCGTGCTGTCGCCGAAGACGGTTGCAGAGCGCCGACTCAGCTCAGGCGGCAGCTACTTTGTGCTAGACTGACCTCGAAAACCTGTTATCATCGGGGCCCTGCTCTGTTAGAGGGTTTTCAGCGAATGACGCTTCGTAGAAGTGAGCGAGAATCCGCTCATAGAACGGGGCAATCGGCACGGCTGAGAGGAGCAAGCATGGCGCACAGAACGATTCAAGGGCAACTCAATTCGAACGGCATGCGCGTCGCCATTGTGGCCAGCCGATTCAATGATTTTGTCACCAGCCGGCTTCTGAGCGGGGCTCTCGATGCTCTTGAAAGAACAGGCACTGCGGAGTCCGACATTACGGTTGTTCGCGTCCCGGGATCTTTCGAAATTCCACTAGCCGCGAAGAAGCTTGTCCAGACCAAAAAATACGATGCCGTAATCTGTTTGGGAACGTTGATCCGTGGGGAAACTCCTCACTTTGACTACATCAGCAGCGAGGTGACGAAAGGAATCGGTTCCGTATCGCTTGAATCAGGCACTCCAGTTGCGTTTGGAGTCTTGACAGCCGATTCTGTTGAACAGGCGATCGATCGCGCTGGAATGAAATCAGGCAACAAGGGATTTGAGGCTGCTTTGTCGGCTGTGGAGATGGCCAGCTTGCTGAAGCAGCTCTAAGGAATATCGGATGGGTGGAAGAAGAAAGGGCAGAGAACTCGCCTTGCAAATGCTGTTTCAATGGGATTTATCAAAGGAATCTTTTCACAGTGTACGCAAGACTTTCTGGACGCTGCATCATGAGGCGGAACAGGATGTTCGCGAGTTCGCCGATCGGTTGGTTGAAGGCACCGTGGAAAAGGTGGAACCGATCGACGTGCTGTTAGCCCGTCACGCTGAACACTGGCGCGTTTCTCGCATGGCTGCAGTCGACCGCAACATTCTGCGGGTAGCGACCTACGAACTGCTTCATGAAGCTCAGACGCCGCCCCCTGTCGTCATCAACGAGGCTTTGGAGATTGCCCGCAAGTTCAGCACTTCCGAATCGATTCACTTTATCAACGGCATCCTGGATAGCATTCGCAAAGAAAGCGAAAGTCCGAACTCGTGATGCGGAGGGCCGCCCGCCGCCCGTCGCTAACGCTTGCTAGGAAACCGCTCGCGAACTCCAGATTTCAGTGCGTGCCTGCCATTGGATCCGACCGAACCGTCTGCGGGTCCATTGCATTGGTTTGCCGACCTCGAGAAGCCCGGTTGTCTTGGATGCTTGGCCACTTTTAACGAACCGGAGGGAGTCCTTGCAGGAACAGAAACCTGATCTGATTGTGCAACGCTACTCGAAACTCGAGCAGATTAAACAGCTCGGGCATGCTGCTTACCCGCACAGCTACAACTTTACTCACACGCTGGCGCAGATTCAGGACTCCTACCAGGGCCGGTCGAAGGAACAGCTCGATGCGGAGCGCATCGAGGTTCGAGTTTGCGGTCGCCTGGTGGCGATGCGTGGGCAGGGGAAGGCTGGGTTTTCGAATATTTCCAGTGGCAGCCATCGCCTGCAAATCTACACGCGGCTGGATGAAGTGGGTGAGGCTAATTTTTCGCTCTACCAACTCCTCGACATCGGCGACTTCATCGGTGTCACGGGTTATTTGTTCCGTACGAAGACGAACGAGCTGTCGGTTCATGCTCAGAAGATTGATTTTCTTGCGAAGTCGTTCTTACCGCTTCCGGAAAAGTGGCATGGCTTATCCGATGTCGAGATTCGATACCGGCAGCGTTATCTTGATTTGATTTCGAATCAGGAGTCGCGCCAGATATTCGTGACCCGCAGCAAAATTATCAAGGGGATTCGGGATTTTCTGGATGCGCGCGGTTACGTCGAGGTGGAGACGCCCATGATGCAGCCGCTCGCGGGTGGCGCCACGGCCCGGCCCTTCAAGACGCATCACAATGCGCTAGGAATGGATCTTTTCCTGCGGATTGCGCCTGAGCTCTATCTCAAACGCCTGATTGTTGGCCAGCTGGAACGCGTCTATGAGATCAACCGCAACTTTCGCAACGAGGGGATATCGACGCATCACAATCCGGAGTTCACGATGCTCGAGTTCTACCAATCTTACAGCGACTATCGCGATTTGATGGATTTGACAGAGGAGCTGATCAAGCAGCTTGCGCAGAGCGTTCTGGGCAAGATCGAATTTGAATTCGAAGGGCAGACGATTTCGCTGGCGAACTGGCGTCGGTACTCTCTGAAGGAGGCCATCGTGAATTTTTGGCCGGCAGATTGTCAGCCGGCTCCGTCGCTGTCTGACCTGGAGAATTTGGAGAGTCTGTCGGCACTTGCCAGGCGCTGGAACGATTATGCCTCGCTGAAGGCTCTAGAAACGGTACCGACTCAGAACATCGGTCAGGGACTCTTGCTAGGCATGTTGTTCGAAGCTGTGGCCGAGCGGCATCTGATTCAGCCGACGACAATCTACGACTATCCTATTGAGCTCTCACCGCTCAGCAAAACCAAAGCCGATGACCCTTCGCTCGTTGAGCGCTTCGAGCTCTACATGGGTAGCATGGAGATCGCCAACGCCTACAGCGAGCTGAACGATCCTGAAGAGCAGAAGCGACGCTTTGAACTACAGGTTGCCGAGCGGGAAAAAGGCGATGACGAGGCGCACGCCATGGATGACGACTATGTGTGCGCACTCCGCTATGGCATGCCCCCCACCGCCGGCGAAGGCATTGGCATCGACCGGCTCACCATGCTGTTCACCAATTCCCGCTCCATTCGCGACGTCATTCTCTTCCCGCACATGCGCCCTGACAAAAGAGACGCCTTATGAAGTTCGAGCTCTTTGTTGCTCTCCGCTACCTCAAGGCCAAGCGTAAACAAGCCGCTATTTCCATCATCACGATCATCTCGATTCTGGGCGTCACGGCGGGTGTCACGGCTCTGATTGTGGCGCTTGCAATTAGCCGCGGGTTCCGCGACGACCTGCAAAGCAAGTTGTTGCGCGGCACGTCCCACATCAACGTTCTGCCGGTTGACGTTCTGGCAGGCATTGCCAACTACCCTGCCTTGGTTTCGAAGATCAAGACTGTGAGGGGCGTTCGCAGCGCCACGCCGGCAGTCTATAGTGCCGTGCTCATCAGTGCGGCTCGACCGGACGGCATCATGCTGAAGGGTATGGCGGTAGATGATGCTGAGTTCTTGGCCCAGGGCTTCTTTGACGTTGTCCAAGGCAGTGCGCTTGAGTTGGTTGCGCCTCCTGACGACCCGGTTCGCGATCGCATTGCGTTGGGAACTGAAATAGCAAAACGGCTTGGGACTTTCATTGGTGACTTCGTTTCCATCCTCTCGGACGAGGGTGCTCTCTCCCCAGTTGGCGACGTGCCCGTACCCAGGAAGTTCAAGGTCGTGGCGATCTTTTCCTCGGGCTTGGCGGATTTCGATTCTTCATGGGGTTTCACATCGCTTTCCTCAGCACAGCGGTTGTTCGGAACCGGTGATTTGGTGTCGCTGATTGAGTGCCACGTGTCGGACATCTACCAGGTGAAACCGATTTCCGCCGAGATTCTCAGCGTTCTTGGGCCAGGGTTTGCTACGAAGGACTGGCAAGAGCTATATCGGCCCATTTTCCAGGCGCTACAACTGGAAAGGCTCGTGATGATCGTGACCATTGGACTCATTGTCCTGGTCGCTGCGCTCAACATCATCATTGTTCTGATCATGATGGTGATGGAAAAGAATCGTGACATCGCGGTCCTCATGTCGATGGGTGCAACGCAGGAAACGGTTCGGCGAATCTTCATGCTGCAGGGAGTCATCATTGGAGTGGTTGGTTCCTTCGTCGGCTCAATTGCGGGTTCACTGATCTGCTGGGCTTGCGACAAGTATCAACTGATTCGACTGGAGACGGACGTCTATTCCATCTCTCATGTGCCATTCCGCAGCAGCCTTTGGGATGTTCTGTTGGTCTCGGCAGCCGCAATCGCCATCAGCTTTCTGGCGACGCTCTATCCTTCGAGGAACGCTGCCCAGCTCGACCCCGTAGTGGCGTTGAGGTACGAATAGCTATGTTCGAGCACTATACCGAACACGCGCGGCGAGTGATTTTCTTTGCCCGGTATCAGGCAAGTGAGTTCGGTTCCTCAGAAATATCAACCGAACACTTACTGCTGGGCTTGGTGCGTGAAGACGAGAGACTCATCCAACAGTTGACCGGAGCTTTGCCAAACCTTATACGGGAACAGATCAGGAAACTCGTTGTAGTCGGAAGTCGTACCAGCACCTCAATCGATCTGCCCTTGACCGAAGCGTCCAAGCGGGCCTTGGCTCATGGAGCTGACGAAGCTGACCGGCTCCACCACCGGCATATCGGAGCCGAACATCTTCTTCTGGGAATTCTGAGGGAAGAAGATTCGGTTGCTGCTCAGGTGCTACGGCAAAACGGTGTGACGTTGGAGGCCGCAAGGAGTAGCTGTTCGCAGATTAAACCGCACGTCAGTCCAGAAGAGATTGCTCATCTTTCGAGTTTCCCCCCAAAAATCCAGGTGCTGTCTCAGCCCCGCCCTATGCCCCTGGTGGGTGGAGAGGAGGCCATAAGGGTTGAGGGGCTCACCAAGACTTACCCGGGTGTTACGGAACCCTTACAGATTCTTCAAGGGATCGACTTCACCATTTACAAGGGAGAGATCATTGCCATTGTTGGGCAGTCGGGGTCAGGCAAGAGCACTTTATTACACATTCTCGGAACGATCGACCGGCCCACGAGCGGCAGCGTTCGCTTTGGCGACCAGAATCCTTTCGAGCTGAATGCGGAGGGGTTAGCGAAGTTTCGTCGGCGATCCATTGGATTCGTATTTCAGTTCCACAATCTTCTTCCGGAGTTTACGGCTCTTGAAAACGTCATGATGCCCAAGCTGATTGCCGGCCACGGCGCCGACGAAGAGATGGGCGTCGAGTTGCTAGAGTTGGTGGGGCTGGGAAATCGGTTGAACCACCGCCCCGGCGAACTTTCTGGGGGTGAACAACAACGGGTTGCCATTGCGCGGGCGCTGGTGAACACCCCCCTGCTCATCCTTGCCGACGAGCCCACTGGCGCACTCGACAATCAAACCGGAGAGCTGGTTTTTCAACTGTTTCAGCGGATCCAGCGGGAAAAAAAACTTACTTCCATCCTGGCGACGCACAATGCTAGTATAGCGAACAGATGTAACAGGTTATTCCGATTAGAGAACAGCCGATTACACGAGAGTAGTCAACACTATGTTTGAGCGATATACGGAAAAGGCGAGAAGAGTCATCTTCTTTGCTCGTTACGAAGCCAGCCAGTATGGCAGCCCGTCGATCGAGACTGAGCACCTGCTGCTTGGACTCATGCGCGAAGACAAAGGTCTGACCAACCGGTTTCTGCGTTCTCATTCCTCTATCGACTCGATTAAGAAGGAGATCGAAGGGCGAACAATCATTCGAGAGAAAGTCTCGACCTCGATCGATCTGCCTTTGAGCGCTGAATGCAAACGTATTCTCGCTTATTCCGCTGACGAGGCAGAGCGCCTGCGTCACCGCCATATTGGGACCGAACATCTCCTCCTCGGCATCCTGCGCGAGGACAAGTGCCTGGCGGCAGAAATTCTGCACGAACGTGGTTTGAAGCTAAACGTTATTCGCGAGGAATTGGGCAAGACTCAAGCAGACAAACCCTCCTCTGCCAGGTCAAAAGAAACACCGTTGCTCGCTGAGTTTAGTCGTGATTTGACGCAACTTGCGGCGGAAAACACCCTCGACCCGCTGGTTGGCCGGGAGAATGAGCTGGAGCGTTGCATCCAGATTCTGTGCCGGCGTACCAAGAATAACCCCGTGCTGATTGGCGAACCTGGAGTCGGCAAGACGGCGATTGTTGAAGGATTGGCTCAACGCATTATTGAGGGCGAAGTGCCCAGCTATCTGGCAGACAAGCGCATTCTGGCGCTCGATCTGTCATTGATTGTGGCCGGGACGAAATATCGTGGTCAGTTTGAAGAACGTCTCAAGACCATCATGAAGGAGTTAATCGAAAATCAGAATGCCATCGTTTTCATCGACGAATTGCATACTCTGGTCGGGGCCGGATCTGCCGAGGGCTCGCTGGATGCGGCCAACATTCTGAAGCCTGCGCTGAGCCGTGGTGAGATTCAGTGTATTGGTGCGACAACGCCCGGAGAATATCGTAAATCAATCGAACGCGATCGATCGCTGGAACGCCGTTTTCAGTCGGTAAAAGTGCCACCTCCGTCCGAAAAGGAGTCCATTCAGATCCTCAACGGAGTTCGAGATCGCTACGAGAAGTTTCACATGGTTCGGTACGAGCCGGCCGCGATCGAGTCCGCGGTCTATCAGGCGAACCGTTATATTCCGGACCGGTTCCTTCCAGACAAAGCCATCGATTTGATCGACGAGGCTGGCGCCCGTGTAAAGCTGCTTCAGGACAGCCTCCCGAAGGAGATGACCGAAATCCAGAAAAAGATCAAGATTATTGTCTCCCACATGGAATCGGCCATCACCAACCATGAATTTGACAAGGCTGAAATCTACCGCAATGAAGAGCGCGTCCAGATGGAAAACCTCCGCTCGGTAAAAGAGAAGTTCAACCTGAGCGATACCACCATGGGTGTAGTGACCAAGGAAGATGTGGAGAGCGTGGTAGCCAAGTGGACCGGGATTCCGGTCACCTCGATTAAAGAAGAGGAAATGGCCAAGTTGCTCCGCATAGAGGAGCATCTCCATAAGCGCATCATCAGCCAGGACAAGGCCATCAGCGCACTGTCGCGTGCCATCCGACGGTCGCGTGCGGGGCTCAAGAGTCCAAACCGCCCGGTGGGATCGTTTCTTTTCCTGGGTCCGACTGGCGTCGGTAAGACGGAAGTGGCCCGATCTTTGGCGCACTTCCTGTTCGGCTCAGAAAAATCGCTGATTCGCTTCGATATGTCGGAGTACATGGAGAAGCACTCCGTTTCGAAGTTCATCGGCTCGCCTCCCGGATACGTCGGGTATGAAGAAGGTGGCCAGCTTACAGAACGGGTGAAGCGAGCGCCTTATTCGGTGATTCTTCTCGACGAGATCGAGAAGTCGCACCACGATGTTTTCAATATCTTGCTCCAAGTCTTTGAAGATGGCCAACTGACTGACGGCTTGGGCAACACGGTTGATTTCAAAAACACCATCATTATCATGACTTCGAACATTGGTGCGCGCTATCTGGAAAAGCGCCATCAGTTAGGCTTCCATGGTTCTGGTGAAGAAGCAACCGCTCAGAAGATGGAAGAGATGGTGATGGCGGAAGTTAGAAAGGTTTTCAACCCGGAGTTTATCAACCGGCTGGATGAAACCATTGTATTTAACTCGCTGAACGATGATGATCTGGAACAGATTATCGATTTGTTGGTGAGTCAGATCAATGAGACCATGGTGGCAAAGAAGGTAAAGATTTCCCTCGCTCCCGATGCCAAACGTTGGATCCTAGAAAAAACCTGCCAAGACCGCTCTTATGGTGCTCGTCCGTTGCGCCGCGCTCTGCAGCGATATGTTGAGGATCCTTTATCCGAGGCGTTGATTCAGGGCGATATCGAACCTGAGTCAGAAATCGAAATCTACGAAGTGGATAAGGGACTTTACTATCGCAATTTGAAGAAATCGATCATCGAAACCTCTCTCTTATACAAATAGTTTCCCATTCCTTGCATCTACGTGCTTTCAGCCTTTCACGGAAGCGTGAGCTCTTGCGCTCGGGGGGAAACGATTTTGTGGAGGAATGAATGTTGAAAAAGGGTCGCACCCTTGCTTTGAGCTGTGCCTTGTCTTTGGTTGGACTTTTCGCGCTTCCTCATCTTTCCAGTCAGGCTCAAACCGAAGAAATCATTGAAAACATTGAGATCCGCGGCACCCGAAGGGTACCCCAGGATACAGTGAAGTTTCATATCATGTCGCAGAAGAACGCCCGTTTTGACCCTAATGTTCTACGGAGAGACTTCAAGACCATATGGCAACAGGGCTTCTTCGACGACGTCCGTTTAACGCTTGAGGATGGCAAGACCGGGAAGATCATCATCTTTACCGTCAAGGAGAAGCCGCTCATCCGCAATATCGAGTACAAGGGGCTGAAGTCGGCCACGAACACCGAAGTGCTCGACAAGTTCAAGGAAAAGAAGGTGGGGTTGGGTATCGAAGTCCCGTTTGATCCAATGAAAATACAGCGCGCCATCACCGTCCTTACAGAGTTGCTCGCTGAGAAGGGACGTCAATATGCGGAGGTCAAGTATGAATTGACTGACGTCCCTCCCAATTCTCGTTTGATCACGTTTGTCATTAACGAGGGACCCAAGGTCAAGGTTAAGAAGATCGACTTTCACGGCAACATCTTGTTTTCGGACAAGGAGTTGCGCAAGTCGATGAAGTACATCAAACAGACGGGTCTGATATCAACGTTTACCGGGAAAGCCACATTCGATCGAAATAAGCTTGAAGGTTCGTTGGAACTGGGAGTTCGCGCCAAATACCACGAGAAAGGTCACATCAAGCTACTTATCAAAGAGCCAAGGATCGACGTGCGGGACGTGTCGGGCATTTCGTTTTTTCCAATTCCATTCAAACCATCGAAAGGCAAACGAGTGTTCATAGACGTTGACTTGGAAGAGGGAAACCAATACCGCGTCGGCGATGTGAACTTTACCGGGAATACGCTATTCAACAAGGAAATCCTGCTGCGTGTGTTTGGGATGCAGCAGGGTGAAGTCTTCAATGGCGAATTGATCCGCAAAGGATTCGAAAACCTGAAGAAGATTTATGGGTCACAGGGCTATATCAACTTTACCCCCATCCCGCGCCAGGATATCGACGACGAAGCCAAGCTCGTCAACGTTGTGTTCGACTTCGATGAAGGACACCGCTACCGATTGCGGCGGCTCGATTTCGTGGGCAATACCACAACCCGAGACAAAGTTATTCGGCGTGAAGTCATGGTAAACGAAGGCGAATTCTTCAGCACACAGCTGATGGATATCAGTCTGCTTCGCCTTAATCAGCTAGGTTTCTTTGACATCCTCAAGGATGAAGATGCCGAGCAGAAACCGGATCCAAAGCCAAGCCCCGGGCCGGATGGGCCTGAAACCTATTGGGTTGATGTCAATCTGAAGGTGAAAGAGAAGGGTAAGAACTCGATTGGCTTTACTGGTGGCGTGAGCGGCTATGGCGGCAGTTTCCTGGGACTGAACTACTCGACCAATAACTTCATGGGTTATGGCGAGACACTGGACTTCACACTGCAGGGCGGAACACGCCAGTCCGCCTACGTTTTCAGCTTCACAGAACCCTACTTCCGCGATCGGCCGCTGACGACCGGCTTCAGTGTGTTCCATCGCCGCTTCAGTTTCCGCGAAGGAGATCAGTTCGGAGGATTTTTTGGGGCGGTTCCTCTGGGTGGCGAATTATTCGCTCAAGGAAGCACGGGATTTACCCTCTTCAGCAGCTACCCTATTGGCCCGTTCACCCGATTTGGCCTCAGTTATTCGTTGAGCAATAGTTCGACGGAGTTTTCGTCGGTTCAGAATCAGCTTTTCTACAGTTCCTTCCAGTTCACGGACACTTTCACCGGACTCGGCAGTTATAGCAGTGTTCTAAGCAGCAGTATCACGCCGACACTCACCTACAACACGGTCAACAACCCGATGACCCCCAGTTCCGGGAAGAGTTTTACTGCCTTGATGCAGTTCACAGGCGGCCCGCTGGGCGGCAATGTGAAGTACTACAAGCCTTTTGTGGATGCCAAGTGGTTCAAGCCAATGAACAAGAGGCGGAACACCCTGGGTATGCACGGACAGTTTGCCTTTGTGTCGGGCTATGGCGGGTTGCAGGCACCCATCTATGACCGCTTTTACATGGGTGGTGAAGATTCCCTTCGGGGATTTGATATCCGTGTAATCAGCCCCAGAGCTTTGGTTACTCAAAGAACCTTCAACCAGGTGACTCAGCTGGATCCGTCTGGCGCGCCAGTAATTGACCCGACCACTGGCGGAACTATCATCAACAATGTTCCTGTCTACGTCTCTTTCCCTTACTCAGTCGGCGGAGACACGCAGGCCATTTACAACATCGAGTATCGCATTCCCATCATTGGTCCGGTGACCTTGGCGCCGTTCTTCGATATCGGCAAAACCTGGGTCATGAAGAAATCCGGCCTTACTGTTGCCCCGGGGGCTCTAACCAATTTCTATAAGTTTGAGAATGGTTCCTTCCGCCCCCTTAACCCGGGCGAAGCGCTTGAGATTATTCCGGAAACAACGAAGGCCCGCGCCAGTACGGGCCTTGAGGTTCAAGTCGTTCTGCCCGTCATCAACGCGCCGTTTCGTTTGATTTATTTTTACAATCCCCTTCAGTTGAACTCCTTTGTGAACCGCCCTGAAGGGGGATTTCCGTACCCGATCTACGACAACTATGACCAGTATGGAGTCCAAAAGCGGTCAGGCTTCAAGTTTTCCGTCGGGAGAACGTTTTGAGATTTCCGGTAGCCATTTTTGATTGACGATTTCGAACCTTGGCCCGGCTAGATTGGGATCAAGATTCCAATTTGAGGTTGGTATGAAAAAGCTGTTTTCAATAGCAAGTTTCGTGTGGTTCGCTGGTGTTTCAACCCTGCTTGCCCAGTCGATCCTGCTTCCTATCGGCAGCGGTCCGTTTGCAATCGAGCTGACTCAGGATGCAACTCTGGCCCTTGTGGTGAATCGAAACACGAACTCAGTTTCTATCGTTGGCCTCGCCGACAATCTGATCAAAAACACCATCACGGTTGGAACGTTTCCGACCAGTGTCGCAATCAACCCTTCTACCAACCAGGCTGTGGTGACCAATTATGGCAGCGACAATATCTCGGTCATTGATATTGGTAGCGCAACTGTCGTGGCGACCATCGCGGTCGGCCCGGCCAATTCCGATACGAGTTTTCGATACAACCCTCGCGATGTCGCCATCGACACTACCCGCAATATTGCGATTGTTGCCAACTTGAATGGCAACAGTGTTTCGCTCATCGACCTAAACAGCAACAGCCTGGTTGTGCCTGAACCGATTCCGGTGGGCACCAATCCGATCAGTGTGGCCTACTATCGCGAAAAAAACGTCGCTTTGGTGGCCAACTATCAAAGCAACAGTGTTTCGGTGATCGACCTGCAGACGAACCGCGCACGGATTCGGGATATCTCCGTCGGCTTGAAACCGCTGGACATTGCCCTCAACCTGCAGACCAGGAAAGCGGTCGTGGTGAATTCGGATACCAACGACATCACCGTTCTCAATTTGGACAAGATCGCTGACCTCGCTGGCGATCCGGTGGAAGCGACCGTCACCGTGGGAAGCCGTCCATTCGGCGCAGTCATCAACCCGAACACAAACTTCGCTGCGGTGCTCTCAAGCGGTAACAAGAGTATTTCGTTGGTCAACCTGGGCGACAATACGAAGTTCACAACGGTTGTGACCGGCGTGGGCGATACGCCCACGCATTTGGCGCTGAATCCGACCAACAACACGGTGCTGGTTGCCAGTCCGACCAACGACAGCATCTACAGCGCGCAGCTTGGGTTCGTGAACTACCTGCCTTTTGCTTTCGACACAGAAGCTTTCCGTTCCAACCTGGGAATCACCAACATCGGTTCTGCCGAGGCGAACCTTCAGATTGAACTGCGTGACAAGGATGGGAACACTGTGGCGTCGGGCGCTACGAAGGTTTCTGCCCGCGGTCTGAAACAGCTCAACAACATTAACCGAGTGTTGCTTGGGAGCGAGGGGGTTACCAACACGTTGGGCTCTCTGCGCGTGATGTCGGATCAGCCCTTCTCCAGCTTCATCTCGGTGATTGACAACAGCAGCAACGATCCGGGTCTTCAGGTGGGACGGTCTGGCGGATTTCCCAGGCTTCTGATCAATTCTGCCACCAACACTGGGGCCTTTCGCTCTCGCTTGGCGGTGCTCAATCTCGGAAACACTCGGGCTGTGGTGAAGCTGACCGCGCGCAACAACGAAACGGGTGAAGTGCTGGCTACAAAGGAAGGCATTTTCATTGAGCTGAATGGCTTCTACTACAGCGAGGACATCTTTGCGGAAATGGGAGTAGACAACAATTTTGGTCCACTGGAAATCGAATCACCCAATTTGCAACCGGTAAATGCAGTCACACTTATCGGGAGCGGCAGTCGCACGAGCGGTTTCTTAGAAGCGGTGCCGATCGAATAGTTGCAGCTCCAGAATTCCCTCGTTGGAGAAGACTCAGTGAGATTTTTGTCGACGATTGTCAGGTTTCTCGAAGGTAGAAATAGTACTGCAACCCGCAGTTTTCTCTGGTTGTCGGCCAGCGCGGCTCTCGCCATAGTCGTGTCATTGCTTGTGGGATTTAGCTGGTTCGCTCAGATCGATCCTGGATTGTTTCTCCCACGGAACAATGACAATGAGGTTCGTTTGGAGCGTCGAGGCCGGTCTCTCAGCTTCGAAGCCAACCAGGGTCAGGTAGATTCGAGGATCAGGTTCCTATCGCGAGGGAAGGGCTATTCTCTGCTGCTGACAGATACTGAAGCGCTCTTAAGTTTACCAGCCACCGGTCAATCCAGCGCCGGTCAGACAGCATCTTGGATTCACATGCAGCACCTGGGCGCTAATCCCCAGCTGCGAGTAGACGGTTCCGATTTGACATCGGCCAAGAGTCACTACTTCTTGGGTAGCGATCCCCGGAATTGGAAAACAAATGTGCCGCACTATGCGAAGGTCGTCTACAAGGGTGTTTACCCTGGTGTCGATCTAGTTTACTACGGCAATGAGGGAGAGCTCGAGTACGACTATGTCTTGGCTGCCGGCGTCGATCCCGGAGTCATCACACTGGGGTTCCAAGGTGTGGAGGGAGTGAGAGTCGGCACAAGCGGAGATCTGGTCATTGCTTCCGCGACTGGTGAGGTCAGCTTGAAGAGGCCTCGAGTCTACCAGTGGTCAGAAGGCTCCACACTGCCCGTCGATTGCTCTTACAGGATCAAGGGAGAGCACCGAATCGGCTTTGTCCTGGGCGCTTTTGATCCGTCGTTGCCTCTTGTGATTGACCCTGTTCTCACATACTCCACATATCTAGGCGGAAGCGAAGACGACAGAGGACTGGGTATTGCAGTGGATGCCGAGGGAAACACCTATGTTACGGGTGTGACCCAGTCTGCGAATTTCCCCCAGTCAAACAACAGTCCAGGCACGGGGAACGAAGACACCTTTGTCACCAAACTAAACCCAGCTGGCACTGCTCTAGTCTACTCTGCGTATCTTGGTGGTGCCGCTGCAGACGTGGCTAAACACTTGGTGGTGGACGCAGCAGGCAGCGCCTATGTATCTGGAGGAACGCGTTCGAGCAACTTTCCCGTTACACAAGGTGCGTTTCAAACGGTGTTGCGTGGTGCCAGTGACAGCTTTGTCCTCAAGCTAAACCCGGCGGGCGATCAGCTGGTGTACTCCACCTACCTGGGTGGAACGCGCGAAGAGGGATTTGAAGGTGGGGATCTTGCGCTGGACGCTGCCGGCCAGGCATACATAACCGGGGTCACTAATTCATTAGACTTTCCAACGTCGCGGATCACCTTCCAAAGGAATTTTGGCGGTGGAACTTCCGATGCCTTTGTCAGCAAGCTTGGTGCAGAGGGCACACGGCTGGTGTTTTCAACCTATTTAGGTGGTTTCGATTTAGATGAGGGGCGAGGCATTGCCGTGGACTCCGCTGGCAAAGTCTACGTTACTGGGCGCACCCGATCTCCAAATTTGGTGATTCACAATGCTTACCAGGGACTGAGACGCAGCACGCTCGACGATGCGTTCCTTACGAAGTTCAGCGCTCTGGGTGATCTGGTCACTTACTCCACATTCTTCGGCGGCACCGGCAATGAAACCACCCATGGGATCGCTGTGGATGACTCAGGTTTGGCCTATCTTGCCGGAGAAACCGATTCAGCCGATCTCGTCACCACTTCAGACGCTTTCAAAAAGGAACATGGCGGAAGCGACCTTGATGGTTTCATTGTGAAGCTGCGCACCACCGCTTCCAAATCAGACTCTCTGGTCTATTCATCCTTCTTCGGCGGCAGCGGGATGGATGTAATTCGAGCCTTGGCCGTAGGCCCTTCGGGTATGCTTTATCTCACGGGCTCTACGGACTCTACGGACTTCCCGATACAAGATCCAATTCAGCCTCAGTTCGGCGGTGGTTCAAGCGACGCCTTTGTCACGAAGCTCGATTCTCTAGGAACAGGGTTGATTTATTCCAGTTACTTGGGAGGCGCAGCGACAGACTCCGGGGAAGCAATCGTGACCTGGTTGTTCGCTCCAGGTAGGGTGGGCGCAGCAGATTTCAGAGGAACCGCCTTTGTTGCGGGGATCACCGAGTCTAACAACTTCCCGACGACCGCGCCGTTGCAGCCGCAACTGGCAGGCAAAAAGGATGTTTTTGTTAGTCGCATTCCCGCTGGTGACGGCTCGCCCGCTGCTCCAACTGTGACCGCCGGGATCACATTCGATCCAAGTTCAGCCCCACAAGTAGCTCAAACACTGACAGCCACTTTCACGGTCACCAATCGGGGCGGAAGCGCGGCGGTCATCAGCGCCCTGACGGTCCTCGAGACGGACCCGGGCAACGAGGTTCCTGATTTTCCACCGGCGCGGAATCTGGTGATCGAACCAGGTGACTCTTATCGGTTTTCCAGAAGTATTGTTCTGACTCAAACCGGGACGTTTAATTTCAAGGCAGCCTATCAGACCGCCGGTAGCGGGTGGCTGGACATTCCTGCGGCTGAGGGCAGCACCAGTCAGGTGGATATCACGGTCGAGAATACGAATAACAGTGTGGCACCCGTCAACTCGATTGAAGTCACCGCCAATCCTTGTGAGATCCCGTTTGGCAAGACGACTTGCACGGTTGACATCACGTGGGTCGCAGTGAATGCTGAAGCCCCTCAACTCCGTGTTCAGGACGTCGGGGTGGGTGGCCCCGAATCACTCTTTTCGCCGGATGCCTCGGGCACCGCCACCATCGACTGGATTCAAGGTGCTCCCCACCGGTACAAGTTCACGCTCTACGACCTTGGTTCGGGAACTCCACGAGAGCTGGGATTTATGGAGATGACCGGTCAGGAAGGAAATCCGCCGCCGAGCCGAGGGACCTTGAAGGCGTCAAGCAATCCTTGCGAGATTCCGGAAGGGGGTGCGATCTGTTCCACAACCCTTACATGGACGACGACTGACGAGGTTGCCAATGCAACCCTTTACGTTAACGATATCGGCTTCGGACATCTGCCTTCAGCAATCGAGGCTGGCAAGTCGGGGACCGTTGAGATCGGTTGGATTCAGGCGCCACCGCATCGTTATATATTCACGCTGTTCGAAATCACAGCGACCAGCCAGGTGTCCATAGCCTCAATCGAAGTCATTGGCAAGGAGCAGTCGAAGCCCGCATCGCCTTCGGGGACAATTTCGGCTGCCCCAGGATCTTGTGTCATCCCTGTGGATGGAACAACCTGCTCGACGGTTGTCAGCTGGAGCACCACGAATGATGTTTCTGACGCCAGAGTCGTCGTGACGGACGTTGGGGCCAGCGGGACACCTACATTCTTGGCGAAAGGTAAGTCCGGGTCGGTGACCTACGGCACGGTCGAAGCATCTCCTCATCGGTATGTCTTCACGCTCTACGGATTCATGTCGAATCGACTGGTCGAATTGGCTTCAGTGGAAGTCAGCGGAGCGATCCAATAGCGCGTTGTGAAAGAAGAAAGCTGAAGAAAGGAGCTCAATCCCAACATGAGAAGAATTTTGATTCTGGCAGGTGCCGTCACCCTCGCACAGGTGGTATCGGCAACCGCACAAACCAATCCTCCAAAAATTGGGGTCATGAATGTGTTGCGTGCGATCGTGGAATGCAATGAGGGAAAGCAGGCCAATGACGAGTTTCAAAAGAAGTTCGAGGCCAAACGCGAGGAGCTTTCCAAGAAGCAGAAAGAGATCGAGACCTTGCAGCAACAACTGAAAAGCCAGACCGCAACCTTGAATGACGGAGCACGGGCGGGTCTGGCCCGAAGCCTCGAAGTTAAGACGACAGATCTGCAACGGTCTCAAGAGGATGCCGAAAAGGAATTCAACGAACTCCGGAACCAGATCTTCAACCGAATTGGCGGCAAGCTGGCACCCCTGGTTCAACAGTACGCCAAAGAGAAGGCCTTTACGCTGGTTCTGGATTCGTCGTCACAGACGACTCAGTTGACCTACGTCGATCCGGCAACCGATATTACCGACGAAGTTGTCAAGCGTTACGACGCCATGCAGGTTTCCAGCAGCAGCCCGGCTCCTGCCACCAAACCTGCCACCACAGCTCCAACAAGCGCTCCGGTTGCGAAGCCACCAGCCACAACCGCACCCACGCCGAAGAAGTAAGGCGACATTGTTGATGCGTGAGAATGACTTGCAGCGGGGAGGTTGGCTCTTGGAATCAGCAGGAGTTAACCTTCCCGTTTCTTATTTTTAGGGCGGGAATTGCGGGAAAATGGCAATTGAGAAACGGCCAGACTGCTGTATTCCCAGGGGTCTTGGTCAGGACAGTTGCTATTGGCAAACAGCAAATAGACAATAGCCACTGACCCGTGCACCTGCTGTTCTCAGCACAGGGCCCCCGCCATTGAAGCGAGTCGGCTTCACCTACATCAATTTAAGGACTTGCCCATGCTCATGAATGTCATTGAAATCCAAAAGATCATTCCCCACCGGTTCCCGTTCCTGCTGGTGGACGGAATTCTCGAGCTCGATCCTGCCAAGAGAATTGTTGGAATCAAGAATGTGACGGCCAATGAACCCTTCTTTCAGGGACACTTCCCGGGTGCGCCGGTCATGCCGGGCGTTTTGATTGTCGAGGCAATGGCGCAGGTAGCGGCAGTCATGGTTTTGAAGGAGCTTCCAGACAGAGAACAAAAGCTGGTCTACTTCAGCGGGATCGATGCTGCTCGCTTTCGACAACCCGTTGTCCCAGGTGATCAAATTCGCATGGTGGTGGAAGCCATCAAGATGCGGTCGCGACACGGAAAGCTCAGAGGCGAGGCGTTTGTCAGAGACAAACTCGTGGCCGAAGCCGAGATCTTTTCCACCATCGTGGACCGGGGAGAGTAATGGGCATCCATCCCACTGCCATTATCAGCCCTGAAGCCTCTCTGGCTCCCGGCGTGAGCGTTGGCGCCTACTCCCTGATTGGCGATCATGTGGTGCTGGGCGCTGGTTGCAGAGTGGACGAACACGTGGTTATTCAGGGCCCCACACGGATCGGCCAGCGCTGCCGTTTCTTCCCGTTTGGTTCGATCGGGCTTCCACCTCAGGACTTGAAGTACGGCGGTGAACGCACCGAGCTGATCGTGGGTGACGACAATGTTTTTCGCGAGTATGTCACCGTCCATCGAGGAACCGTCCAGGGCGGAGGGCACACCCTCATTGGAAACCACAACTTTGTGATGGCTTACGCTCACATCGCGCATGACTGCATCTTGGGAGACCACATCATTCTGGCCAATGCGGCGACTTTGGCAGGCCACGTCACCATTGCAGACCACGCGACCATTGGGGCCTTCTCTGGCGTTCACCAGTTCTGCAAGATCGGATTCCATGGGTATGTAGGCGGGTATTCCGTCATCACCAAGGACGTTCTTCCATATTCCAAAACAGTCAGCGCGCGAGAGGCCGGCAACTACGGAGTAAACACCCTTGGGCTGGAGCGAAAAGGATTCTCGCCGGAATCGATCAAGAGTATCCGTGCGGCGTTCCGTGTCCTCTTGCAGTCAAAGCTGAACACGGCGCAAGCGCTCGCCAGCCTCAAAGAACAGTTTTCCGGAGACGCAGACGTTCAGCCAATCATTGAGTTCATAGAGAAGAGCGAAAGAGGAGTCATCAAATAAGTGACGAGTGCCATGTGACAAGATAGCAGAAATCCGTCACTCGTCACTCGTCACTCGTCACTTCCCATGCGTTACGGTCTGATTGCAGGCAACGGCAAGTTTCCTTTTCTGGTCCTCGATGCGGCGCGCAGCCAGGGCATCGACATGGTTGTCGCCGCCATCAAGGAAGAGGCATTTGAGGAGATCAACTCGGCCGCAAAGACGGTGCATTGGATCGGTCTTGGGCAGCTCAGTAAACTGATCAAGACCTTCAAACAGGAAGGCGTGACGCGAGCCATCATGGCCGGCCAGGTGAAGCACAAGCAGATTTTCAGCTCGATTGTTCCAGATCTGAAGCTCGTGAAGCTGCTGGCGAGCCTGGCTTCGAAGAATACGGACTCGCTGATTGGCGCCGTGGCGGGCGTGCTGCAAGAGGAAGGCATTACCTTGATTGAATCTACTACCTTCCTGGAGCCGTTGTTGCCGCAGCCCGGCGTGCTGACTGTTCGGGCTCCCAATGAGAGCGAGGCAAAGGACATTGAGTACGGACGCCGCATCGCACGCGAAATTGCCCGCCTGGATATCGGACAATCGATCGTTGTGCGCGATCAAGCCTGTGTCGCCGTGGAGGCGATGGAAGGTACCGATGATGTCATTCGGCGCGCGGCGGCTTTGGCTGGAAGCCTGCCCATCACCGTCGTCAAAGTCAGCAAGCCCAAGCAGGACATGCGTTTTGATGTGCCAGTCGTGGGGCTGCCAACTGTGGAACTCATGGTGGAAACGAATGCGACAGCGTTGGCCATCGATGCCTACAGGACCTTGTTGATCGATCGAGACAAGCTGGTTGCTGCCGCCAACGCCCACCAGATCAGCATCGTCGCGTACGACCCGGAATAGTCCTGTGAGAGCGGACGAGGACGTCCACGCTCACGGCTACCAGCCTATGTCCAAAACCAAAGTTGCTGTCATCGGCGTCGGTTACTTGGGACGCCAACATGCCCGGATTTATTCGGAACTGGACTCTGTCGATCTCGTTGGCGTGGTCGATAAGAATTTCGAGACCGCCGCAGCAGTTGCCGCCGAGTTCGGCACGAAAGCGTATACCGACTTCAAAGACCTGCTGGGAAAGGTGACGGCAACCAGTCTCGCAGCGCCGACCAACGAACATGTTTCCATCGGTTGCGAGTTGCTGCATCAGGGAATTGATGTGCTGGTGGAAAAGCCAATTGCCTCGGCTCTGGATGAGGCTGAGGCTTTAATTCAAACCGCGCGTACCCATCGGCGCATCCTGCAGGTGGGACACCTGGAGCGTTTCAATCCGGCGGTGGTTGCCGCAAGGCGCATCGCCCGACATCCGTTGTTTTTCGAAGGTCACCGACTTGGAGTGTTCACTTCCAGAAGTCTGGATATTGATGTTGTCTTGGATCTGATGATTCACGACCTCGATGTTGTGCTCGATCTGGTACGATCTCCGGTCCGCTCGGTGAGTGCCGTTGGACTACCCATCTTGAGCCGCAAGGTTGACATCGCCAATGCCCGCATCGAGTTTGAGAACGGCTGCGTCGCCAATCTTACTGCCAGCCGTGTGAGCACCGAAAAGGTCCGGAAGCTGCGGTTCTTTCAACCCAGCCAGTATGTTTCTTTGGACTACACGAGGCAGGATGTTGTCGTCTTGAGCGTAAGGCCCGGCGAAGGTGGTGCTCCTCCCGTCATCGCTCCACAGAAGATTGAGACTTCCCGAGTCGAACCACTCAAAGCCGAGATCGAATCCTTCTTGAAAGCTGTGGAAAATCGAACTGAACCGGAGGTCACCGCCGAAAGCAGCAAGCAGGCCCTGGAGTTGGCGCAACGCGTGGTGGAACAGATTCGGGCTCACACGGCATCTTTGTCTGTTCCGATGGAGGAGAGGAGTTAGTTCCAGGGGCGCGGACCTCTCTTCCGTCCCATTGCTCGTTCTGCGTGACATTGGCGACGAGACCTCCGCCCTCCCAGGTTTTCTCGAAGCATGAAAGACGAGATCGACATTCTACGAATTCAGTTTGCCGATGAGCGGGCTTCCTACCGAAAGCGGGAGGCCTTTCTGTCTTCAGTCATTCTGCATTTGCTGTTGATCATCTTCATTCTTGTCGGCCCGAAACTGTTTCCTCGAAGCTTGGACAGGAACGTTCGGAGCGCTGATCTCACCTCACCCGAGGAAAGGAAGGACCTCGGGTTTTTGGCTTTGCCCAAGGATTACCAAAAGCTCTTCCGCAAGCCAAAGGCGCCCGTACCTTCCGACAAAGACCGGATTGCCCAAGGCAAAGCACCGAAGATCGATCCCAAAGGTCTGCAGGTTCCCTATTCAGAAGGCAACACGAAACAACTGGAACAGTCGGCCCCGGCCGGTGCTCCACAGCCGCCCGTTCAGGCGGCAGCATCGCCCGCTAGCCCGCCACCCCAGCCGTCAGCCCCGCCGCCACCAGAGAACAACCAAATCGCCAAGCTCCAGTTGCCCCCCAACACTGAAGCCCGGCCTAAACGAAGTTTGCAGGAGATCAGCGACGGTTTGGAAGCACCAGGCTTTTCCGTGAAGAAATCCATTGAGCAGGCCCGCGTGTCCGGCAGCTTTGGCCAGGGGGGCTCGGGCGGAGACTCGCTGCGCAACTTTGACAACCGCCAGGCTAATTTTTCAGTAGAAGAGCCCACTATCCTAAGCGACACCTTGGGTGTGGACTTTGGGAGCTGGCTTCGGCTGGTTTACTATCGCGTGCGCGACAACTGGTATGCAGTCATTCCGGAGTTGATCCGCAGCGGCACCAAAGGGAAGGTTGTCATTGTTTTCGATATCCACAGCAACGGCCGCATCGACAATCTGCAAGTCGTGAGGAGTTCCGGCTTGTCCCCCTACGACCGTGCTGCAATCTCATCCCTCAAGCTTTCGGAACCCTTCCCCAGTTTCCCCCACGCCTTCAAAGGTCAGTCACTGACACTGCAGTTTTCCTACCTATACAACGTTCGGTTGTGATGAGGACCTGGCTACGAAGCGAGAAACCTGAGGAACGAGCCGGATCGAATCAGCCGTTCGCCTTGTTCCTGCCCGCGCCGGAAGGTTCGCATGATGACGGAGTTGTTGTGACACAGAAAGCCAGCTTCGACGGGATGATCGGGGCTGACCAAGAGCAGTCGCCCATCTTGCAGCCCCTGCCTGATGGAACGCTCCCCATTCAGAAGCCGCATTCGGGTGCTGGTCTCCCACAAACGGCCTTTTGGGTCGCAGCAGAAAATCACCGTCTTGTCGGCCCGCGCCCAATCTGCTAGTCCGCGAAAGCGACTGTCTTCCTCGAACAATGCCATAGGCATCTTCATAGCAAAACTTCCATCTAGAAACACTGCATTCGCATCCCCTCCATATCGCTGAGGGTTGCTAGTGTTAACCAGCTCCGGATTGAGCGGCCAACCCATGGCCAGTGGAACAAGACAAGACGCTTCAATCACTGCGTGGTAGTTTGCGTGCGTCAAAGGGCGAACGAATTCCGTGTGCAGGGCTGCAGGCAGCGGCGTTGCGAAGATGACGGGATCCTCCAGGTGGGCCTGTGGCAGATACTTCAATGCCCGAGGTAGTTTGCGGGTCAACGATTTCAGAAGGGTACGGTTGACATCTGGCGACTCAACGGGTTTGCCGTCCCGACGTCGCAGCCGAGTTGTAAAGATCAGCAGCTTCTTGTCAGACTTGCCTTTGAACACCGCGGCCACTTCAGAATCTCCCATCACGTATCGAATGGAGCTGCGCAGATGGAGGCGAAACTCTCCCAATCCCCAAAAGCTGCGATGGTCGGGCGGTACGATTTCATCCTTGGGGAACTTCTCGCAACCCCAGCGTGTCCACCCTTTTAGAACTGTAGCCTCGGTTTCCGTGGCCACGTCAGCAGCTGCGTACGCTCCTGCGGAGGCCCCCATGGAGATCTGCGGGTAGCAGCTCTGTTGGCGGCACCAGCGCATCAGTTCGTGAATGACACCGCCCTGCCAGGCACCACGCCCGGCACCGCCAGAGTCGAGAATCCAGCAGTGAGTGGTTGGAGTCATCGTGAGAGCGCTACAGGTGTGAGAGTTCTTTGAGTGCTGCTGGGGCTAGGTCTCAGCGATCTGTCGCAGCATTCTGGAAGGCAACATCCACAAAAGTTCACCGGCCCAGGGAGGTGGGTGGTTGGCTTGCACGCACAATAAGGCACCCTTCTTGACCGGAAGGGAGACCCTGGCGTCTCCGAAGACAAGGTAGGAAGCAATACAACCGATGCTTGGTTGATGTCCCACAAGCAGCGCAGATTTACACTCGCGAAAGTCATGCAGACGACGCAGAATTGCTTCGACAGGCCCGTCTGGGACCAACTCGTTCCATTCATCCAGGGGTTGACGGAACTTCAATGCCTCAGCCACGATCTCCGCAGTCTGTCGCGCTCGAACCAGAGGGCTGGAGGCAATCACTTCGAAGTCTACTTGCAGCTTCCTTAGTCCCTGGGCCGCTTCACTCATCTTGGCAATGCCTTCGACGGTGAGGGCCCGCTGCTCGTCACGAAAGTTATTTTCCTGACTGAGTGCAGCAGCAATTCCGTGACGGAGAAGATAGATGTTCATAGGCCAACAGAAGGTAAGAGAATCCTGCCGGTTAACTTCCGCGCCGAGTCGGCAAACTGGAATCGCGATCCCAAATGATGTTGCAGGCGGGCAACGCGGCTTTTAGCGTCTCCAAGCCTTTCTCAGTGACCAGCGTGTGATACAGATTCAGCAGCCTTAGCTTCCCGAGACCTGCTAATCGGGACACGCTGGCATCACTTACAGCACCGCCGTCCATGCGGAGCTCTGAGAGATTCCCCAAGGCTGACAGATGCGCCAGACCTGCATCCGTCACACCGGTATAGTCCAGATTCAGGCTCGTGAGCGACTTCAGTTGGGCGATGGACTGAAGCCCGGCCTCGCCGACGCGTGTCCGCACAAGCTCCAGCACCCGCAGCGATCCAAGCCCTTCCAAACTCTTCAGCCCCTTATCAGTAAAGCGTCCGTAGCTGAGCGCCAGCTCGACCAGTCCGGACATTTCACCAAGGTGGGCTAATCCTTCGTCACCAATGTCGGTGCCGGCCAGATTTAAGCGAGTGAGTTTCTTCAAGCTCTTAAGTTGAGCGATACATTCATTCGTGATGTCCGAATGGCTCAGCGATACGTGTTCCAGATTGGTTAGCAGAGCTAACTGCTGCACTCCCAAGTCCGTGACAGGTGCCCCCGCCAGATCTACCTGCGTCAGAGCCTTAAGATCCTTGAGGTGTGCGAAACCCTCACCGCGAACCAGGGTGTGACCGAGGCCGAGCTTCTGAAGGGATTTCAGCGACGTAAGGTGAGCCAGCCCCTGATCGGTAGTCAGCGTATGCTCGAGCGCCAGTTCCTCCAGTCTTCCTGCCCGTGAGAAGAACTGGATACCCAGATCGCCAATCTCCGTGCTTCTCAGGTCTAACATGCGGAGATTCGGAAGCTCGCCCAGGACCTCAAGCTGCAAGTCGGTGACCGGGGTCGAAGCCAGCGAGACACTTTGAACGGAGCCCTCTGCCAAGACGACCTTTCCGCCCATCGACTGAATCCATTCCGCAGCCGCTTTCTCACCTTTGCCAATCGGAGGTTCCGCGGTCGCCACTTGCGCAACTGGCCGCAGAGCAAAATCGACGAAGTCAATGACGCAGTCCGGCAGAACAGCCTGCAAGCTAGCGAGACCGGCGCGTGTCGCGCGTGTGTAGCGCAAGTCCAGGTTCGCGAGGTGCTTCAGTTGTTTGAGCTTTTCCAGGCCTGCGTTCGTGACTTGCGTTCGGTAGAGTACCAGCTCTTCCAACTGGTTCATGCCTAGCAGGTTTTCAAGCCCGGTGTCCGTCACCTGGGTTCCCAGCAGGTTCAACCTGCGTAACTGCACGAGTTCCTTCAAGTGCGCCAGGCCGCGATCCGTCACTCGTGTTCCGTGCAGGTCCAGCTCAACGAGATGGCGAAGAGAGCTCAGCGATTTCAGCCCGTCGTCGCTCACTTGGGTGTCGCGCAGATAGAGTTTGGAAAGCTCTGCCATGCCCTCCGTGCTCTTGATGCCGGCGTCGTCCACGGGTGCAAAACTCAAGTCAAGAAAACGCAGCTTACGAAATGGACCCAGCGACTTACCCTTCACTTCTGTCAGGGCGAGCCGGAGTTCCCGCAAATTGGTCAAGCTCGCAATCTGCTCTAGTCCCGCGTCGCGCAACTTGATTGTGGTAATGAAATGGTCGCTCAGCTGAAGGACTTCCAGATCTGTCAGCTTTGCCAGATGCCTCATGTGGGGGTTGTGATCGGGATGCCGGCCGGCATTCGGATTGAAGATTGGGCCCGGGAGATACAGCGCCTTGAGATGAGTGAGTTCTGCCAGGCGCACCAGATCGGGTGGATTGATGTTGGCGCCGACCAGGTTGACGGTGTGAATCTGAAAATCCTTCGGTGGTAAATCGGACAAATCCGACAGAACCCGTGGTTGGGGGCCCATACTAACGACGTTGCCTCCCATGCGAACGACCCACTCTGCGACTTCGCGGTCCAGGGTCTCCGCTGTGGCTGGCATTGAAGCTGATAACAAACCCAAAGCAATTCCAATCCCAAGGAGCAGTCCTCTGGGTTGTTTCCATCTCAATGATGCTGGTGGCAAGAATCGGAGGTTCATCAGGATTACGAACAGACTTACGTGCGGCTATTCACGTGTCGTCTGGATTCCCGCCCCGGCTTACTATCCGACGGGGTGACGTTACTTCGCGGGAATGACGGAGGGTTGACGACTGCGTCATTCCGATCATGTCTTCGAAATTCGTCGAGGACGAGCGCGAGGACGACGTCGGGAACGAAATTCAACTTGCGGTCTTGAAATACGCGCGAGCCGCTTCCCGCACAAAACGCCCGCACCGGCTCGCCTGAAACTTCGTTTCCAACTCTTCAGCTGCCAGCATTAACGCCTCTTCGGAGGCCCTGCCGGGGCGAAGCATTTGATAGATTTGCAGAATCTTGTCCTCAGGCACCCGCGCCAGTTCACTGGCCCGCCGCAGATTCTCTGCTAGTTGGTGGCGTCCGGCGTCGTCGGCAATTTCCGCTTGCCATTCCAGCGCTTCGCTGGTAACCCGGAGGTCCTTCATCTGGATCTTTTCAGCCAACACCGCGTCCAAGTTGATCGCGGTGAACGGGAGACCGGAAGGCGTCTTTAGCCGATCCGGCTGTCGTTCCGAAAGCGGGTAGTCATCGATCCCGGCTTCAATATTGCTCATATACAGCCTCCATCCCCGAGTCACCCTCTGAGCTTCTGTACCTCTATGATTCGCTCTTCAGTCGTCCAGTTCTGCTTCACATCTGGGCTCTCGGGGCTCTCGTCGAAGACCACGTTCACTTCCTGTGCTGGCCTGCCTTTCACCACTTGTTCTGTTTCTCGATGATGGAGCAGCGTAGTATTTACAATGTACTTCAGGCGCGCCATGTTATCGATCTGGATCGGCACCGGCAGCACAGGCTCTCCCTTGGCATACTTGGCTGCGTTTTGTCCGATCACCCGGTAAGAATCGAGCGTGAGATTAGGTGCCTGCGGAAAGAGCTCGAGGTTGTTCAACGGCTCCAGATCGCGACGATGGATCACCGTAGTCCCCTTCGACTGAATGCCAATGCTGATTCCCGAACCGCTCAATTGAGCGCCCACATGACCGATGAAGCCGCAGTCAGAGGTGGAATAGATCTTAATGACTCGAGCGGTGAGCCCCTCAGCTTGAACCCCGTGCATAAGTGCGCGCAACACGGCATGATGAGGCAACCCAAGCAAAGTTGCATCCATCGCTGTTCCAAAGGCCGGACCGAGCGCGATCACAATCTCACCTGGATCGGAACCTGCTTGAGCGTCGCCGCGTTCCTGCATTTGGATCTGCGGCTTGCCAGCGCTGGGTTGGCCAATGCTCTGCGGCTGCAGGGCCTGTGGTATGGAAGTGATTTCCTGCCAGCGCTGCGAACTCAGAGAGTAACCGGTTCCCGGGCCGCCATAGTTATTGGGATCGTTAATAGCGCTCAAAACTCGTGGGCCGGGTAGTATGACCGCCGCCGTCTGCAGGTAATCGCCAGATACCCGCAGCTTTTGCAGGCCAAGAACCTTCTCGGCAATGTCCCGAAATCCATGCTGGGCTAAAGCGCGAATCACATCAACACCGCTCTTCCCATCCTTCAAGAACCTTTCCGCTGCTTCAAGATCTGCCACCACATTCCGGTTGGGCATGTCGCTGCTGCTGCGGGCCATCACGGCCGCTTCCACTTCAGCGTCGGTGATGGCTGGCAAGTCGAGCACACGAAATACAGCTTGAATTGCCTGGGCTGCGCGCCGGCGAACCGAAAGCGCCTCTGCCTCGCCAACGGGCCGCAGTCCGCCGTCCACTAGCATGTCCCGCTGCAACACATTGTAGTCGTCCAGATCCTCCGCATCGAAATTGCCACCACCAAACAAGTTGTCTTCCCGAGGCATCGAGCTGTAGCCAGAAAAGATGAAATCGGTGCCCGGCAACATCTGCAACATGAGCTTGGAGGACTTCCGAATCTGGGAATGAGACGCCATCGCGTCATTGCCTGAAGCCAACTCCAGGTCGAGCAGGGTGGCGATCAGGTTTTCCGCCATTACTCCACGAACGCCACCGGGCAGTGATTCGGGCAATGCGATACAACTGATGGAACCGTTCTGCACACCTTGAGAACCGGCGCCTTTGATGGCCATCAGGCAGCGTGCTTCGAGATAAAGCATCGACTTGCCTTCTGAATGCCCCATCAGGGCTTCCGATCCGGTCCCGGAAGTGAACCGTACCTTGATGCCGCGCGAGGCGTAGGCAGACGCAAGAAACGCTTTCGACCAAGGTGTGTCGTCACCATCCCGAAACGCCTGCTCGGTTCCGTAGACCGATAAAGTCTCCGCATAGGTTGTTAGACCAAGCAGTGCCAGTTGCAGACTAAGCGCTTCTTCCACGGCGCACTGGGTGAGGGCTGTGCCGCGCCCGGTCTGGGAACCCACGAGCAGCGCCAGGGCATTGAACGGCGCGTAACGAGCCACACCAACTGTCGTTTCCAGTTCCGAAAAACCGCGTTCCACAGCCTCTGCCGCATCGGCTGCCAATAGAGCCGGGTGCTCCTTACGGTTCGTCACGTGAGCCTGGTTGGAGGGAGTGCGTCGGGCGCGCATTTTCTGCATCGCCATCATCATCTCCACCACGTTCAGTCGGTTCACTACCTGGGTCAGTTTGGCCGGCGTCAATCCGCTGAAGAGCCGAAGAACTTCCTGACGCGGAACATTGAAGTCCGCCAAAGATCGGGCCAAGGCCAGGGAATCGGTCGCCACGCATTCTTCGGCGATCGAGGCATCAATGGCGTAGTCCGCGATGAAGCGATCCAAGAGGTCAAACTCGGCTTCAGGCCTGCCGTCCAACTCGACAACCCTGCCCTGCTGCACTTTGATCTGCGGTGCGGGATCGTTGGGACTTTCAAAGAGGATGAGCCCCTTTTCGGGCCACTCGTGGATAAAGCTGTCTTTATTGATCTCGCGCTGCGCGCGTGCTTGGAAACGTTTGGAAGACAACATAGACTTTTTCAGACAACCGCAAATGAACACCAATAGACACTAATGGCGGTGTGCAATCACAGCCCTACAACGAAGACTCTGATTCTAAGGATTCCTATTCGCGTCCATTCGCGTGTATTCGCGGTTAAGGTTTGAGCGACTTCACACCATTTTTCAGCTGGTGAAGGGCCTTTACTTCTGACTCGGAGAGTTCGCGGTTGAAGACCGAAAGGTCATCAAACAAGCCGACATAGTTCACACCGAGGCGGATGGCAGCGCGCTCCAAGTCCCATCCAAACGGCTCGGAGATGACGGGCGTCCTGCCCTGAAAAATACCGTCCAGATAGAGCTTTGCCATGCCTCCTTTGGCCCCGCCCAACCCCTGGTGCGTGATCACCACGTGCGTCCATCGTCCGCGGGCGAACGGCGTCTTCTTGACGACCGCCAGTCTTCCCATAAAATCCGGGTTCTTGTCCGGAGGCAGATCCTTGGGGTTCCAGCTCTTGAGGTCACCAAAGACGCCAAGTCGAAAATGACGCGGCTTGTCATCCTTCGTAAAGTCTACCCACAGAGCAGCGTCGTTGTAGTCTTCGTCGGTAACCTGAATCGGATCACAGTATCCGGGTTCAAGGTCAGTCTCCGGGTCGAGGCTCAGCCAGAACGAAACCGTCCCGTTCCAATCTCGGACCTTATGAGCTACATTCTTTGCGGCCTGGTAGTAGACCGCCTTCGTATTCTTCTTCGCAAACTTTAGTCCTCCACCAAACCGTCCTGTTCCGGTGAGCAATTGAACGTCTGGATGATGGAGCCCTGGTTTGGCGTCTTCGCGCATCTTGTAGGAGGTCGCCGTATAGAGCTGTTTGTTCCCCAAGGCAAAATCGGCATCCACAACCTCGTCAAAAGAGGCATGGAACGTGAGGGCTTTGCGTAACGCGTCGTTTGCCGAAACCGTCGGATCGCAGACGATCAAGGCCAAGCAGATGATGAAACAGACGGCCAGAACCTTCTTCATAGAGCCCTCCTCAATGAGAAGCAGATGTAGAACGTGCAACCTTCCAAACGCTAGCGTCAGTGTGAACTGCGATTCGAGGCCGACCTGAACAGGGGTGCGGCCGAGCATTCGTGCTCGAGCAACCATCGTTTCCGATCCAGGCCACCGCCATAACCCGTCAGAGAGCCGTTGCTTCCCACAACCCGATGACAGGGGACGATGATCCCAACCGGGTTGCGTCCCACAGCGAGTCCGACGGCCCGGGCCCCGTTGGGTCGTTTCAGTTTCCGCGCCAATTCGCCGTAGGTTACTGTTGAGCCCAAGGGAATCTCCAGCAACAGTTCCCAAACCCGACGTTCGAACTCAGTCCCGCGCAGATCGAAAGGCAAGGGTTCGAGTTGGTCGAAGCGTCCAGCAAAGTAGCGCTCCAGCCAGCCTTTCACTTTCTCTAGCAGGGGATGGCCAGACTCCGCAACCTGGCTCAACGGAAACCACTTCGATACTCTATCTCGAAGCATGACTTGTCGGTCCAGCCGGTCGAATTCCAATCCGCACAACCCGTGTTCGGTAACAAGCGCCGACAATGGCCCGACTTCAGAAGGGATGACAGTGTAGTGAAGAGTTTCCATTGAGTTGTTGATTGTAACGCAGGAGACACCGGCAGCAAATGAAGACGTTACCGCTTTATCCAGGCAGTGTAAAGAACGTGAAGGCAGGACGCCGGCGCCGGTGCTCCCCGCGAGACGGGCCTTCCTCTTGTCAGCTCGTCAAGTTAGACAGGGCGACATAAGCAAATTCACATGAGTCTCGCTGTGTGTTGCGGCCGCCCTCTCACCCCAGGCCCTCTTCCCAATGCGAGAGGGTGGCCGAAGGCCGGGTGAGCGAGCGATGAAATTAACGACGCTGAGTCTAGTTCGAGAGCCGCACTTTCCCATTCGGGTCGTGCTGTGTCTCTAGCCCATCGCGTTGCCCCGAAAGCGACAATCCCATGCTACTATAACGGTCCGCCTGCCTTGCTGAGTGAAAAGCTCTTGGGCAGACGTCATCCAATGTAAGCGCCAGGGAGTAACAATGCGAAATGTTGTCATTATTGGATCAGGTCCCGCCGGGTACACGGCCGCTATTTATACAGCACGGGCAAATCTCAATCCATTGTTGATCGAAGGCATTCAGATTGGAGGTCAGCTTTCCATCACCACGGACGTGGAGAACTTTCCTGGATTCCCCGAAGGCGTCATGGGACCCGACCTGATGGAAGCCATGAAGAAGCAGTCCGCCCGGTTTGGCACCGACTTTCTGGCAGCGCTCGTGACAAAGGTCGATTTTTCGCAGCGGCCCTTTCGTTTATACACGGATGACGACGAGATCCAGGCCAAGTCGGTGATTATCTGCAGCGGCGCGTCTGCCCGGCTTATTGGCCTTGAGGCCGAGAAGAAGCTGATCGGATACGGAGTATCGACCTGCGCGACTTGCGATGGTTACTTCTTCCGCGGCAAGGAGATCATGGTTATTGGTGGCGGCGATTCGGCACTGGAGGAAGCTACGTTCTTGACGAAGTTTGCCAGCAAGGTAACGGTTGCCCATCGGCGCGACAAGCTGCGCGCTTCAAAGATCATGCAAGATAAGGCCTTTAAGAACCCCAAAATCGATTTTGTCTGGGACACCGTCGTGGACGACATCTACGATGTGGAAGCAAAGAACGTTCGCGGGGTGAAACTGCGCAATGTGAAGAACAACGAAGTCACCGACTTCAAGACGGACGGTGTTTTCGTGGCCATCGGGCATGAGCCCAACACCCAGATTTTTCAAGGACAGATTGACATGGACTCGAACGGCTACATCATCACTCACGATGGGACCAAGACAAATGTCCCTGGAGTTTTTGCGGCCGGAGATGTCCAGGATCATGTGTACCGCCAGGCGATCTCTGCTGCCGGCACAGGTTGCATGGCGGCAATTGACGCAGAACGCTTTCTGGAGCATTCTGAGCACTAATCCTCAGCGTTCGACTGGCGGGACAAGAAGACCTTGTGCATGAAGGCGAATGAGGAAGGGAAACCGAAAAAACAGCTGGCGGTACTTCAGAGCTCTTGTCAACGGACGGAATTTTCAACTCGCTTGGGCTGACAGTGAAAGCGAAGTGCCGACAATCAAGCGCACAGGGTTCTACACAACGGTCCATATTCGGGCGAGAAACAAAAGAGAAGCCGAGCTACGAGCTATCCAAGTGCTTCGTGCAGACAAGGCACTTCGCATCGGTGTTCGGAACCCAGCGTCTGATCCCCCTCGCTTGTTCCTTGAGGAACTGGAAGAGCTGCCTTCGTTCAAGGGTTGCCGGGTACCACGCACAGGGCTTGCTTTCTATCGCGAGCGGGGGCCTCGTGCCAAACCGAGATCCAGAGTTGCCACATGACCAGTATGCTGCAGCCGAGTGTCCTCGTGGAGAGACGGGAATCTGCCAGCCCGTTCGGCCCAGGCGCCGCGTCCGGAACCAGGAGCGTGCGGCGCGTCGAAGTTACCTGTTAGGGCCTTTAGGGTTCAAAGATGAGAATCGTGTCGTCATTTCTGCAAGGGACGCGCGAGGGTCTGGTCAGGAAGCTACACAACGGCTAAGCATTCAGTTCCCGCCTGCCGATAGGCAACTTAACGCACCGATTCAAGTTGTCTCTCGATTTCGTCGGTGACGATCCCCTAAGTGCGGTGCAACGCAACAATAAGGGTTCAGCTCATGTCTCCGATCCCCGCCAGTCAGCTCGTCAGCAAACCCCATGTGGAAGTGGCCGCTGCCATCATCTACCACGACGGGCAGATCCTAATTTCGCAGCGCGACGAAAGGTCACATTTGTCGGGATACTGGGAATTCCCTGGCGGAAAGCGAGAGGCTGACGAGTCCTTCGAAGAGTGCGTCACTCGCGAGATCCGCGAAGAGCTGGATGTCGACATCGAAGTCGAGCGCTTTTTTGAAACGGTTCAGTACGAGTACTCCGAAAAAATCGTCCTGCTCAATTTCTACTTCTGCCGTTACCTTCGCGGTGAGGCCCAGGCTTTGGGTTGCCGCCAGTGCAAGTGGGTGCCTCTGCAAGAGCTGGGAGGCTACTCGTTTCCGCCAGCCAACGAGCCGATTCTTCAGAAGCTGCTGCACACTTGAGCTTATTTCCTGAATAGGTTCTTCAACACGAAGGTCACGTTCTCCTTGCGCTCTCGCATGCGCCGGCAGAAATACGGAAGCCAGTGAGTGCCGAAGGGAACATAGACGCGCATCGGATATCCCTGCGCCACCAGTTGCCGCTGGGTTTCAGAACGGACGCCATAGAGCATCTGAAATTCAAACTTATCCCTGGGGATCTGATGCTGGGCAGTGTAAGTCTTGGCCCATGAAATCAGCACGTCGTCGTGAGTTGCAATTGCGGAATGAGTCCCATGGCTTAAAAGGAGAGAGGCGAAGCTCATGAAGTTTTGCCTGACGGCAGGCATTGTTTGCACCGCCAGGCTGGGCGGTTCCTTGTAGGCGCCTTTACACAGCCGAACCCGGGCTCCTAGTTCGACCAGCCTGCGGACGTCCTGTTCACTGCGGTGGAGGTAGGCCTGAATGACGACCCCCACGTTCGGATGTTTCTGAAAGAGTTCGTAAAACAAGTTTAGAGTTCTTTCCGTGTAGGCACTCCCTTCCATATCGATTCGAACGAAGTTGTTACCGGCGGCAGCGCGCTCGCAAATGCGTGCCACATTCCGCAGGCAGTAGTCACTACTGATGTCGAGCCCCATCTGAGTCAACTTGAGCGACACATTCGAGCTCAGGCCTTCCCGCTGAATCCAGTCGAGAGTTTCCAGGTAGGCTACGACGGCTGCATCCGCCGCACGACGGTCTGTAACGTTTTCGCCGAGAACGTCCAAAGTGGTGAGGATTCCACTGGCATTGAGACTCCGTACCGCCGGAAGTGCTTCCTGGATGGTTGGGCCGGCGACAAATCGTTTGGCTACCGGAAACAACAGTTGGTTTAGCACGAGAGATCAGACGCGGGCAGTGGCACGACGAAGAAAGTCGGGGCTGCTATGAACGGATGACACCAACGCTTTTGGCGCTGCAGCATTCCCGTGACGAATATGTGAACTACTCGATAGGAACCAAGGCCCTCACCCTCTCTTCGTCCGATTTTCTCGCCATGAAAAGAAGTTCGAAAAGGCGCGCAATAGTTATGAACCGGTCATCTCTCGTCTCGAACCCTTTCGATGAAGTCCAGCACTTTTGCTTGAATCTCGTCGCGAACAGCGCGGTAAACGTTGATGGATCGGCCGATGGGGTCGGCAACAGGCCAGTTCAGCTGTTGGGTTTTCCGGGATGGCAACCTAATGCTGCCCGCCAATCGGTCTTCCAGAACGATGACCCAGTCCATCCATTCCAGGTTCACGTCCCTTAGCCCTTTGGATGTTTGTCTCGTGATATCGATGCCGCTCTCCTGCATGATCTGGATCGTTTTCGGCTGGATGATCCCAACAGGTCGAATGCCGGCGCTGCTTGCTTCCAGCAGGTGGTTCCCGTAGTAGTTGGCAAATCCCTCAGCCATGGGACTTCGGCATGAGTTGCCGATACAGACAAAAAGAACGCGAATCATGAGAAGCACATCCGAGGGGGGGCTGCGACCGTTCAAAACTGCTTTATCTTGCGTTAAAACAGTTACGACCGCACTATTAAATCATGGCGGGCGAGAACCACTCTATGATTCGGCGATACAGGCACGCGATGCTTCTAGCGATAGCAGGCAACGTTGGGTGTATCCCTGCTCCGCTGGTTGCTTGGGAGTCGGTCCCTCCTTCTCGGATGTGGCTGATATCCGGACTAGGCCAAGCGAGAGCGTCCAGCCAATCTCCGCTTCTGAACCGGGAACCAAACCCGCTGGAGCTTTCTCCTCCACTGGGACTTCCCTCCATCCCTTTTCCAAGAGACAATTCGCCAACCCGGGAAAGAATTGACTTGGGCAAGCGGCTCTTCTTCGATCCAAGTCTGTCGAGCGACCAAAGCACCAGCTGTGCTACCTGTCACAACCCGAAGCATGCGTTTGCTGACAATGAAGTAAACAGCCGCGGGATCGATCGTAAAAAGGGGAATCGCAACACTCCCTCGGTGATCAATGCTGCCTTCCAGCCTTATCAATTCTGGGATGGCCGAGCGAGTTCGTTGGAAGATCAGGCGCTGCTTCCACTGGAGAATCCTCTCGAAATGGGATCGAGCGTTTCCGGCGTCGTAGACCGGCTGAATCGACTTCCAGTGTACAGAGATGCCTTTCACCGAGCGTTCGGGTCGCCGGTGACCCGCCAGAACCTGGCCCAAGCCCTTGCGAGCTTTGAACGCACTGTTCTCGCTGGCAATTCTGCCTACGACCGATATGTAGCCGGCAATCAGACGGCCTTGAGCCAAAAAGCTGCGGAAGGCATGAAGTTGTTCCAAGGGAAAGCGCACTGCCATCTTTGTCACCAAGGTTACAACTTCAGCGATGGCCTTTTCCACAATCTAGGCGTGGGATGGAGTGGAAGCGGGTTTGCCGACGAAGGCCGCAGCACAGTGACTGGCATTGTCAAGGACCGTGGCTCTTTTAAGACTCCCACGCTCCGCCAGGTTGCCCAGACAGCGCCTTACATGCACGACGGCAGCATGGTCAGCCTCGAGGTTGTGGTGGATTTCTATGATCGAGGTGGCCAGAGCAATCCGAATCTCGACCCGCTCATACAGCCGTTGAGACTGACGCCCCAAGAAAAGGAGGCGCTCGTCGAGTTCATGCGTTCACTCATTGGCAATGTGAGTTTTTAGCTTCTATCGGTGCCCAGATCAAGAGTGCAACTTCGTCTGAATCTTCAACAGGATCTTACCTATCGCTGTGGGATTTTCCGGACCAACGCCGGGTGATCACGGTTTCAATTTCACAGAACTCTGCCTATAATTCGAGAGTCATTCGAATTCTCCATTTGGCCGATTTCCGGGCCAGCCCCGTTTTTGACTTTCTCTGTCGAACCCATGAGCCAACCAAAGACATTCGGTGAATTGAAAAATACTCAATGGGGCACTCCAGCCCTGCAGCGTCGCACCGTGAAAGACGAGATGCGCGCCAATCTGATTAGCCGGCTTGAGAAGGCGGAGCCGTTGTTTGAAGGCATCGTTGGCTTTGAAGACTCCGTCATTCCCCAGGTGGTCAACGCCATTCTCTCAAAGCACAACCTCATTCTGCTGGGGCTGCGCGGGCAAGCCAAGTCGCGGATTCTTCGAGCTCTGACGGGATTTCTCGATGAAGAAATTCCCGTGGTCGACGGGTGCGAAATCAACGACAACCCATTTGCTCCCCTCTGCCGCTTCTGCCGTTCCCGCATGAAGCAGCAGGGCGACGAAATGCCGATCGCCTTTCTGTCTCGATCGGATCGTTACGTGGAGAAGTTGGCCACGCCCGATGTAACCATCGCCGACATGATCGGCGACATCGACCCAATTCGTGCGGCTCGAAGCGGCCTCAACTTGTCCGACGAGTTGACGATTCACTACGGACTATTGCCACGCTCAAATCGCGGGATTTTTGCCATCAACGAACTGCCCGATCTAGCTGGCAAGATTCAAGTGGGGCTGTTCAACATCCTGCAGGAAGGCGACATTCAAATCAAAGGCTACCCAATTCGCTTGCTCCTGGACCTTGTAATGGTCTTCACCGCCAACCCTGAGGACTACACAGCCCGCGGGAAGATTGTGACCCCTTTGAAGGACCGCATCGGTTCGGAAGTTCGCACCCACTATCCGGCCACGCTGGAGCAGGGCATCGCCATCACGCAGCAAGAGGCGTGGACGCAACGCAACGGGAATGCCCGTCTCGTTATTCCACCGTACATTCAGGAGATCGTAGAAGGTGTGGCGTTCCATGCTCGAGAGGACAAGAAAGTCGACAAGCGATCCGGCGTCAGCCAGCGTCTGCCCATCAGCGTGCTGGAGAACGTTATCTCGAACGCCGAGCGGCGGGCGATCCTGAACAAGGAGTCCAGCATCGTGCCGCGAGTGTGCGACATCTATGCGGCTCTGCCCTCCATGACGGGGAAGCTTGAACTGGAATATGAAGGTGAGTTGAAGGGTGCCGAAGCCGTGGCGCAGGAACTGGTGCGTAGCTCGGTGAAGCAGATTTTCGCACGCCGTCTCACCGGCGCGGATCTGCAACAGATTGTGGATTGGTTTGATTTGGGCGGCAGCCTGAAACTGTCTGAAACGGCTTCAGCCAAAGACACTCTGGAACAGCTTGGCGCCATTCAGGGATTGGTCGAAAAAGCCGCTGTCCTGGGCGTGAAGAAGAAGGACGATCCACCGTTGCTGGCGTCTGCCTGCGAATTCATTCTGGAAGGATTGCACGCCACTCAGAAAATCAGCCGCAGCGAAGAACGAGGCTACTTTGCGCCCGAAAAGAAACGCCAGGAACCCTACTTCGATGAGAAGAGCGGCCGGGCGCGGAAAACTTTCAACTGACGCGAAGGCCCCCTCTGCCTTCCACGACCAATCGGGATGTCAGACCAGTCGCCACTCTGAGCAATTGGCCCTTCCCCAGTGACGCTACGACGCACTCCCAAACCGCCAGAGACGCGCTGCATTCTGCCCCAGAATCTTCGCGCGATCTGAAGCCGAAAAGAATGGGATTTCCCTCCTAACCAGCGCCAGCTCTTCTTCGAGCGATGGACGCCCTGCTTGAGCGCGAGTCGCACCCGGGAAGCCCGTGCCCCAGAGAAGGCGGTCCGGTCCGAAATCATCATAGACTTGTTTCACCCAGGAATAGGTGTCTGCATAAGGGTACTTCTTCGCAGGTGAGACTATGCTCAGCTCCGATACCTTGACCCAAACGTTGGGATATCGAGCCAGGCGAGTCAACTGCGCCACTTCCCTGGCCGGATCTGAAGCAGCGAGGTCGACGCGCGCCAGATGATCGATCACAACCTTTACTCCAGGATATTTGGCCAGCATTGATTCGAGCTTGGCCAGTTGATTGGCCGCGATGAAGAAATTGAAAATGGCCTTCAATTCCTCAGCTTTTTTCCAGAGCCTGTGGTGACTGTCAGAATTGAGCCATTCATCACGGCCCTGGTAATAGATGGGGCTGAAGCGCATTCCTGTGAGACGGTGTTCGCGCATCCAGTACTCGAGTTTGTTTGCAACCTGGGGATCCGTGGGATCGATCAATCCCTGTGCACGAAAGCGCTGTGGATGGAGTTTGACACAATGAGCGACATAAGCATTGTCCCATCCGTAGTAGATCACCTGAACCAGAACCGAGTAGTCGATCGCGTTAGGATCCATCTCCCCGAGCAACATTTCAACGGTGCCGGCAACTGGGGGCGGCTTGAAGTTAGAGTCGTACGGATGGGCGAAAGGGAAGCGCGCGACGTCGTTGGTCCAGACGTGCATGTGAGTATCGACGACGGGCGAGCGAGGGACCGCCAGCGGCGCTGCCGTTAAAGCAGCCAGGAATGTGCGTCGCGAAATCGAATCGCGCTTCAGAGGAAATTGTCTCATGGTGTGGGTCAGGATAGCACACTGGACCCGCGTCGTTCGATGGCTTTGCTTTCGCTCTCTCCTTCCTACTAACCCTCGGGTGAGAGCTTCATGAGCAGCAGCAAGGGCCAGCCAAGATGCTTTTCGGCGCGCTGGCTCTGCGCGACAAGGGCTGCGTCCACTGCGTACTCCAAAAGCTCCACCAGCCGAAGCCCCGCACGCTGCGCTCCCATGACATAGTCTGAGATCTGATGAGAAAAACTTGCAGGCCGAACTTCCTGGCCGCTTTGAACATCCTGGAAACGTGCCTGAACCCCCTTCAATTCCATCGCGGGGTGCATTACGGAAGTGACGACAAAACCGGCACCTCGACACGCGCGGCGCAATTCTGCGAAAAACGCTCTGAGATCAGGAATGTGATCCAGGGCGAGACAGGAAACAACGCGGTCAAACGACCCTGGAGCAAAGGGTAGAGGCTCAGTGATGCTATGTTCAACGAATGTAACATTCTCGGATCCGGGTTTTTGACGCGCCTTTCGAAGCATCCCTGCGGAGAAATCCACACCAGTCACTCGTGCTCCTTGGGCCGCGAGTCGAACCGCGTGTCTGCCCGTGCCACAACCTACGTCCAACACCGACAATCCTTGAACGTCGCCTAGCAGTCTGGCGACATGCGGTTCTTCAAGCAAGACCAGCGGGTTTCCATCGCCGTCATATACATCGGACCAGCGATCGTAACCATCCATGGTCGGGACGACGATTCTCTCAGGTCGTTTCATGATAGGTTCTGACTGGCCTGTACACTCGAGTTTAGTAGCCATCGCCAAACAGTACCATTTCTACACCTCGAACTGTCCATTTCACCGCACTGCCGTCGGGAAGGGGCATCGACGGATAGGACGTCTCATTGAGGATATCCCGTAGGCTTTCGATCAATCGGCTCCCCGCAAACTGGCAAGGCCAGCTTCGATATCCGTTTGGCCAATCCAAACTCAGCTGGCGTGGACGCGTTCCCCCTCGGCCGCTGACGGCTCCAATGTCTGTGAAGATCTTGTTGGGGGCTCGGAGTGCAGCTTCGACTAACAACTTGTCCAAGCGTGCCGTTATCGACGTCGCAACTCGGCTGTCCCAGACCGCAAGGGGATGTCGGCAAGCTTGGTTCTCCAGATGTGCCGTGGCGAAGGCCGCGACCTTGGTCCAGCCACTGTTCATCGGCGAACCGGACTTCTCAACACCGAAGAGAACGGATTCGAAAACTCGACGGGCATCTTCCGCAGATGGTAACGGTTGAGGGACGCCTCCCCATTTGAAGACAGCAACGGAGAATACAACGGCTTCTTCCCTCTCGTCATTGGTCCAATCGAGATTCTTGTCAACCTTTGCAGACAACCGCGATGCCGTATTAAGCAGGGGCAATAATCGTTCGCAGGTTACTTTGTAGTCAAAATCGGGTTGAGGCCAAAAGTAAGCCTTCAGCCGTTCTGACCAACCCTTCACAGACGGGCCGTGCGGCCGTCGCCGGTACATTGGCTGATAAGGCTCTTCCTCAATCCATGCGACTAGAGCGCGAAGGAAATCGTCCCGCAGTTTTGCTAAGAGCGTCAACATTGGTGGAGAAACCTTGAATGGTAAGAAGAGCGTTTCCTCAGTCTCTTTTTCTGTCGCCGTAAGCAAAACCTCGGGCTCGGAGTCTCCTATCTCTACATCGGCCTCAATAGGTGCCTCAGCGTCGGCCAAGAATCTTCGCTGCTTTTCAAAGCTAAGGGAGTCCCACTTCTTCGTGGCAGACACTCGAATCCTGGCGCAATTGACCCTGTGATCTGTTATTTGATTTCGGACAAGTATTGAGTCAGCGCGGGCATTAACCTCGTCCAGCTAAAGCAATGAAGCTCAACTGCTGCCGCTCTTGACACGCCGCTTGAACAACCGGTTAGGTTTCTTTTTTGTCAACTTGGCCACCCTGTACCCAGGGGATGGGGCTCCTCGCAAAAGGCCTTCAGTGCTCAGATCCTCATCGATGTCAGGCCAATGGATGCCGTACCCCCCGCCACAAATTTGCCAGTTCTCGCGTTCTGCTTTTGAAGCATCTGCAAGCCTCGGATACCACAGCAGAGGAACCGTGATGGTACGGCCGTCCATAAGATCTACGCTTAGAGTTTCGTTAGTGCTTCGTACCGCCGCTACTCGTTCATCTGCCGCCAGAGCCAAAATACCCATACCAAGCCTCCAGTAGTTCAGTTTGATGTTCCTTTACGAGTGATTGCACGCGACGAAGTTCGTTCGCATTAAAACCAAAGTTGTGTGCCAACTTTACGTGGTCCAACCAGAACTTAGCAGAAAGATTGTCTCGATCGACGTGGACATGAGGTGGTTCGGGGCCGTCGTGGCTGTAGAAATAGATGCGATACGGCCCAATTCTCAGTACCGTTGGCATACTCTGAACACACGATCAACTTCAGTACAGCAACCGAACCATTGATCAACAGGAAATCGTACCCTGATAATCTGAGAATTGATCACTTTCAGGCATCTTGCCCGCACCATGTCATCAATCGGAACGTGCCGCTTATGGAGCAAAATGCTATGCCTGCCACCGTGGAGAGTCAACAATCCCGACTCATTGAAAGTCCGCTTGGCACAGATGCACCCCCTGCTCGCTGTCCCCCTTGCCAAGGGGGACAACAGGAGACGAAGAGTTTCGGCGCTCGATCTTGCGATCCGCAACCAGTCTGTGTTGAGAAGAGACAGGCTTAGAGGTTGGCCTTCAGCCAGTCGTTGGCCGCGTCGTAGTCGGGAAACCTCTTTTCTTCATTCTTGAATTGCCGGGAGTGTCGATGCTTGAGATCGAAATTGGAAGAAGTGGCAAACTTGGCGTGTAGCATCTCGTGGAACATGATGTACGACACCACCATCTCTGGCGTCTCGGGATGGTCGAAGATGCGGCTCACGGTAATGGAACCGTGCGAGGGATCGAAATGTCCCAGAATACGCTGGCTCTTGCGAAGGCTCCAGCCCAGGGTCACACCTTCAATTTGGTTGTCGAAGTATTCTCGATTCAGCCGATCAAACAGTGCGGTCAAGTCATAATGATGGCCTTTGGGCGCCGCCAGCAATTTACGGCCGCGCTGACTGCGCGTGACCAGCGACCGTTCCTTCATCTCGATCGAGTTAACGTACGACCGATACGCCGAATGGACGGCGCCTGGAATTCTTCGGCGGAAAAGTTTGGACAGCAAGATGATCGACAGAGCCTTGATGACTTCTTCGGGCGCTTCCTGAAACAGGTCGCTCAGGCGGACGTATAGCTGTCCGTCGCGAAAGCGAATTGTGTGATTGATTCCAACGAATGGATAGAACTCAACGTGCACAGGTTGGCAGTCGCGGCTGACGCGCAGGTCTTCAATCGATTCATCAAAAATCCGCTGTGCCTGCTCCAGTGGAGTCTCTATTTCTTCGAAGAGAGCCAGTTGACTCATCGCCACCCTATCTCCTCCGTGAGGACCGCGCCTTCTCCGCTTCCTTCAAGAGCTTGATCTGTTCCTGAGTCTTCTCCGTGGCTGCTTTCAGGTCCTCGGTTAGCTCCTCAACGAGGTCAGAAATTTCGGCAACCACTTTCTTTTCCGGCCTGTCGAGCTGACGTTCAATCTGATCGATCCATTGGGAATGCTCTTGCAGTGTGCTCTCCAGCTTGTTCAAGGACTTCAGATAGGCTTTCGGTTCCAGAGGCGCACTGGAGAAATTCTCCACATTGTCGCTCACTTCCTCAAGACACAGAAGATAGTCCCCCATCCACGCCAGGAACGATTTCGATTCTACCGGTTCAGGTTTCTTTTCTGCCGCAGGAGCAGCCTCCGCTTTGTCAGACTTCACATTTTTCTTCTTGTCGGGCTTGGATTCCGGCTGCTTTGGCTTCACCGACGCTGGGTCCTTGATGGCCCGAGCCCTGTCGAGGCGCTTCTCCAGCAGATCTCTCAGCACCTTGAGCCGCAGGTGAGGTTCCTGAGCTTCGCGCAGCTCCTCAACCTCCTCAGCGGTGAGGTAGTTTTCCGTGTCGGCGTGGACGCCTCCTACCCAGCAATAACATGCCAGCATGAGTATCAGAGTTCTGATAGACAACCGGGGATATAGAGGGTGTGTCATTCTTTTGGTTGATCTGGATGTCCGGGTAAATCCTTTTCCCGTCGCCGTCCCGTGTTCTCGGGCCCGAAGATGTCTGCAAGCATCGCGTCCTGAGCCGCTTTGGCAGCGGCAATAGCAAGGTCGATCGTTTGTACCTGGTCAAAAGAGTATTGCGACCGCAAATCGTCGAGGACACGCAGTTGTTTGCGCAACGATATTTCAAACTCCTTGAAGCCCGCCGGATTCTTCTGAGCGTTGCGTCGTGAAGACTTGAGAGTCTGCAGCGCGTTTTCAACCGATTCCTTGTACAGCTCCAGATTGCGATCGGCTGCGGCGTGACTATTCTTTTTTGCATCCTGGCTGGCAGACCGCAAGTAAATGTCGGAGATCTTGATCAGAGCCTTTACTTTTCCCACAGCGCTGGTTTCGCGGCTCAGTTTTTCCTGATGCTGGACAAGATCCTTTTTAAGCGCGTCGCCAAAGGTCAGCTGACCGCTCCAGGTTAACGCAAAGATCGGCAGTGAAATAGAAATGACTCGCTTGTATGTTGCACTTCGTGGTCGTTTGTCTTTTTCAGAACCCAGCATTCTCGAACTCATCGCGGTTACCAGAGGCGAGGCCTCATGATCTGATGGCAAGGTCACGCGGTGCTTCCTCGTGGATTCCAAGTCTCTGCCCATTGAGGTTAGCGCTTTTTCTTTCTCTTTTCCAATACCTTGATACGTTCCCGCGCTTGAAAGCTTTGCTTGTCGCTCTTTCCCTGATCCAGTACCAGAAAGCGCTGGTAGTGCGAGATCGCATTCTCCACGTCATCCAGCTTGTCGAAAGCAATTCCCAGATAAAAGTAAGTGCCGACCGCATCGGGGCGTGCGGCTTTGAACCGCGAGAGCGCCGTGATCGCTTCGGGATACTTCTCCTGCAACATAAAGACCGATCCCACGTTGCTGTAACATTCGACGCAGTCCGGCTTCAACTGCAGTGCGCGCAGGAACGACTGGGCGGCTGTGTCGAATGTCCTTTGCTGCAGATAGAGTGTCCCCAAGTGGAAGTGGAGACTGGCGTCGCTGGACTGGCTGGCGACAGGCTGAAGCAACGTGATGGCTTTGTCCGGTTGGTTGAGTTTCTGAAACGCTTGAGCCAGTTCGAGCACGAGCCCCTGGCGAGCTTGAGCGTCGGGCTGGTGCTTGAGTGCCATTTCTAAAGCCCTGATGGCAGCTTCGAAGGATCCCTTCTTCGACAAGACGCGGCCCAGCAGTTCCTGGATCGACGGATCCTCTGGATGTTTGATGGCCAGTGGTTCGAGCAGTTCAGCGCTCTTGTCGTACTCGGCCTTTCGCAGATGGATCCGGGCCAATTCGAGATCGATGGCTGGGTCGGAGCCGTACTGTCTGGCTGCGACGAAGTGTTTCTCGGCTTCGTCCGGAAAGCCGCCTTTGAGATAGACGACACCCAGCGACGCAAGAACCTCAAACTTTGCCGCACTGTCCTCTGCCAAAGGCAACGCTCTGAGGCCTGCTTCCGCTGCCTGTTTCCACTGGCTGAGGGACTCCAAGGCCTTGGCAGAAAAGAAAGCCGACTGAAAGCTTTTTGGGTTGAGTGCCAACGCCTTTTGGAAGTGTGTCAGAGCTCGGTCGAAGTTCTGCTCATTCATTAGTAGCATGCCGAGGTTGGTCTCCGCTTCCCAAAGCTGTGGGTTAATCTTCAGCGCGGCTTCGTAGGACAGTACGGCCTCCTTGGTGAGTCCGGCCTGAGTTTGAGCCAGTGCCATGCCGAAATAGGCGGCTTCATTCTCCGGATGGTCTTCCAAAGAGCTTTTGTACTCGGCGATCGCTTCTGCAAACCTACTTTCCTTCAAAAGGACTTCAGCTCTCTCGTAGTGTGAAGACAGGTCGGTGCGTTGGTTTGAGGAAACCCGACCAGGCACTGTCTTGGGCTTGGCATCAGCAGACTTGGCTTTGGACTGGGCGGCGCAGAGATTCGGAGGCCGGAACAGCAAAAGGAGCAGAAATGGAACCGCTGAGTAAGTCGTCATCCTGTCTCAATTCGAGATTGTAAACGTTCCTGGAGCGGGCATCCCCGCCCGTACTGGGTCGGCGAAACCCAAGGTCGCTGGTTCCGTGCAGGCTGATGCGGGCGGCACGCCCGCGCTCCCAGGCTCTTCGAGGACGAAATCTATGGAAGCACGCTCCGCAAATACCTGCCTGTGTAACTCTCCGGGACTCGTGCAACTTCCTCGGGCGTTCCAAACGCGACCACCGAGCCTCCCTTGCGCCCGCCTTCGGGTCCGAGATCGATAATCCAATCGGCGGTCTTGATGACATCCAGGTTGTGTTCGATAACCAGCAGCGTTGCCCCAGTTTGCAATAGCTTCCGGAACGCTACCAGCAGCTTGTGAATATCATCAAAATGGAGGCCGGTGGTGGGTTCATCGAAGATGTAAAGCACTTTTTGCTTCGACTGGCGCGAGAGGTAAGAGGCCAGCTTGATGCGTTGGGCTTCGCCTCCAGACAGCGTTGTGGCTGATTGTCCCAACCGCAGATAACCCAAACCAACCTCCTGAAGCGCCTTAAGCTTGTTGGTGATTCGTGGAACGGCTGAGAAGAACGAGAGCGCTTCGCGAACTGTCATCTGCAGGACTTCATAGATGTTCTTGCCTTTGTAGCGAACTTCGAGAACGCCGGGCTTGAACCGCATCCCTTTGCACTCTTCACAGACCAGTTCGACATCCGCCAGAAACTGCATCTCAACGGTAACGGTGCCGTCGCCCTCGCAAGTCTCGCAACGACCGCCGGGGATGTTGAAGGAGAAATGCCCGGCTCCGTAGGAATGACTGGCTGCCTCACGCGTGGAGGCAAAAAGATCTCGAATCGCATCGAAGGCCTTGGTGTAGGTGACCGGGTTGGAGCGGGGTGTCCGTCCGATGGGCGACTGATCGACCATGACCGCCTCCGAAACCCATTGGCTTCCTTCCAGTCGATCGTAATTGACACGCTCGGGTGCTTCACCCCGTTCAGCCTGGAGCGCAGCATAGAGAACCTCGTGCACAAGAGTGGACTTTCCAGAACCTGACACTCCGGTGATGCACGTCATCAACCCCATTGGAATGGCGACTTCCACACTCTTTAGGTTGTGCTCGCGAGCGCCGAAGATCTTCAGCCACTGGCCATTGGGAACAAGTCGCAAAGTCGGAACATGAATCTTCAGTTCTTCCTTCAGGTATTTCCCTGTGAGTGAATTCGCCGAGCGAAGAAGCTCCGGGAATGTGCCGGAGAACATCACCTGACCGCCTTGCTGGCCGGCTCCGGGGCCCAGATCGATGATTCGGTCGGCTGCTTTCATCATCGCCGACTCATGTTCCACCACCAGAACCGTGTTGCCCATGTCGCGCAAGCTTTTCAAGATTTCAATCAACCTCTGGTTATCGCGAGCGTGCAGGCCGATGGAGGGTTCATCCAATATATATAAAGTTCCAACCAGCGACGAACCCAGCGAGGTTGCAAGTTGGATCCGTTGTGCTTCTCCGCCGGACAACGTGGAAGCCAGCCGGTCGAGGCTCAAATACTCCAGACCCACGTTGAGCAAGAACGTGAGGCGGGTGCGAATCTCTTCCAGAAGCCTTTCTCCAATCGACAGCTCGAAAGGCGAAAGTTGCAGCTCGCAGACAAATTTGTGGGCATCCTGGACTGTCATGGCCGTGACTTCGGTGATCGCCAAGCTGCCAATCTTCACCGAGCGTGCTTCGCGGCGAAGCCGCAACCCGAGGCACTCGCTACACCTGGTATACCCCCGATACCGACTCAGGAAAACACGAATGTAAAGTTTGTATTTCTTGGTCTCCAGGTGGTCAAAGAAGCGCTTGATGCCAATAAAGTTTTCGTTGCCGTTCAAGATCAGCGCTTTCTGTTCGGATGAGAGTTGGCGATAGGGCACGTCGAGCGGCATGCCGTGCTGCTTGGCAAATCGCTTGAATTCCGCCGTTAGCGCCCGGTATCTCGGCTTAGTCCAGGGCTCGATGGCACCTTGTTGAAGGCTCTTGTCCTTGTCTGGGATCACGCGGTCCAAGTCAAAGTCAATCGTGTTGCCGAACCCCTGGCACTTCGGACACGCTCCGAAGGGGTTGTTGAAAGAGAAAAGGCGTGGCTCCGGTTCCTCGAAGCTGAGTTGGCATTGACGACATTCAAATTTCTCGCTGAAGGTGAAGCGATCTCCCTTCCGCAACTGTTCATGGACTCTCCTATAGAGTTGCACCGGTGCAAGGCCGGCGCAGTTTTCACGGGATGCCAGGTCGTCGGGCAAGCCCGCGATCTCGGCGATGGCCCGACCGCTCCCTTCGCGGTAGCACGTTTCTACCGACTCCATCAGACGTTGTCGGATGTCTCTCTGAATCACCAACCGGTCGGCTAGGACAAAGAGCTCCTCGGAAAAGTTCAGGGACAAGAGGGCTTCAACATCGGACAGTTCGACAATCTGTTGGTTCTGGTAGAGGCGGTTGAAACCGTGTTTACGCAAGTCGAGCAAGACCTGCCGGATGATTTCGCGCTCCGGGGACGGCTGCTTTCGTCTTCCTTTCTCTTTTGTCGAAGTACTCTTCAGCTCCAGTTGCTTCCGGTAGCTGGCAAACGGAAAGAGAACGTAGAGTCGTGTGCCCTCGGGCAAGGAGAGCAGGAGTTGCACGACGTCGTCAGGAATGTCCTTCTTGATCTCGTGGCCGCATTGCCAGCAGTAAGTCCGCCCTACGCGTGCGTAAAGCAAACGCAGATAGTCGTAGATCTCAGTGATAGTGCCAACGGTAGAGCGCGGATTGCGAACGGAGTTTTTCTGTTTGATGGCGACCGCTGGAGCGATGCCAATGATTTCATCCACATCAGGCTTTTCGATGCGCTCGAGGAATTGGCGGGCGTAGGCTGACAGAGACTCGATGTAGCGTCGCTGACCTTCGGCATAAATCGTATCGAAAGCGAGGCTGGACTTGCCAGAACCACTGACACCGGTGATCACCGTGAGACTGTTGTGTTGGATCTCACAAGTGATATTTTTCAGATTATGGACCCGAGCCCCTTTGATGAGCAGGCTTTCATCGGGCTTTCTGTCGGGTCTTGTGGTCAACGCAAACCTCGTCCCAGCTGTTTCGATGGAGAGGAACTGCTTGGCAAAGGATGCCAAATCCGTCCACGGTGTCATGAAGCAGTTTGCAGGGCACAGTTGCCTATCGAGCCCCTCCAAACAAGGGGCAAGCATTATAGGAAACGATTTGGAGCTGTGTCAAAACTTGTAATATAGTCGCTGCTCGCCATGCGCTCAGCGACTCCGCTTTCCATAGTCATTCCAGCTTACAACGAGGCGAAACGCATTACGCGAACTCTCGAAACTCTCCAGGAGTATCTGGAGAGCAAGGGCTGGGCGGCCGAGGTGATCGTCGTCAATGATGGATCTTTGGATGACACTGTTGCCGTCGTGATTGCGTATATCGGCCGGTGGAATGCCCTTCGGTTGGTGGACAATGGCGGTAACCTGGGGAAAGGCTTCAGTGTTCGAAACGGGGCTTTGGGAGCGGAGGGCGACATCGTCTTGTTTACCGATGCCGACCTGTCGGCTCCGATTGCCGAGGCACCCAAGCTGATTGATCCCATTGCGAATGGAGAGTGTGATGTCACCTTTGGTTCGCGAGCGGTGGACCGCTCCCTGATTGGTGTGCATCAGTCCCCATTTCGCGAAACTGCGGGACGCATTTTCAACCTGTTCGTGCAAGGGTTGATTGGTTTGCCCTTCAAGGATACGCAGTGTGGATTCAAAGCATTTCGGCGCAGTGCCGCCGGACCGGTGTTTGAGCGTCAAACAATTATGAGGTTCGGCTTCGATCCGGAAATCCTCTACATCGCCAAGAAACGAGGTTTGCGGCTACGAGAGATCCCAGTGCGGTGGGATCATGTGGAGGGCACCACGGTTCGATTCCTGAGCGACTCCTGCCGAATGTTTCTTGACCTTCTGCGAATCCGCTGGAACGATTTCTGCGGAAAGTACGAGTAGAGGTTATAAGGGACAGTTACCGTTTACAGCTGAGAACGGCTGAAACCGCGGCTGCCCGCCTTAGTTTGCAACCTGTAACCAGTCCCCGTAAACCTGTGACCTGAATATGACCAAGCTTGGGGTGAATATCGATCACATTGCCACCTTGCGGGAGGTTCGCAAGACAAATGAGCCCGATCCGGTTGCCGCCGCAATCATTGCGGAACTGGCCGGATGCCACGGCATCACCGTGCATCTGCGAAGCGACCGTCGTCACATCCAGGATCGAGATGTGGAGTTGTTGAGGGAGACAGTGAAGACACGTCTCAACCTCGAAATGGCAGCTACCGAGGAAATGATTCGCTTCGCCCGCGAAGTCAAGCCGGATACCGCGACCTTGGTTCCTGAGTTCCCTGGGGAACTCACAACGCAGGGCGGGCTGGATTGCGTGCGAAACTACGATATGATCTTAGCTGCGACCCAGGAGCTTGAAGCAGCCGGGATTGCGGTAAGTCTCTTCATTGATCCGGAGAAGCAACAGATTGAGGCAGCCCAGCGCATCGCTGCTCCGATCATCGAAATCAACACCGCCGGTTACGCTGACGCGTCGCTCTACCTCACGCTAAAGACCGAAGTAGCGGCCGCTGAGGCCCTCGAGGAGATCAAGGCAGCGGCAATTCTGGCGGATTCGGCCGGAACCCGAGTTCACGGGGGACATGGTCTGACCTATCGGAATGTTCGAGCGATCAGCCAGATTCCGGAGATTGAGGAGCTCAACATCGGCCACAACATCATTTCTCGGGCAGCGCTGGTAGGGTTGGATACCGCGGTCAGAGAGATGCTTGCGTTGCTTCGAGATGACTGACGCAGCGCCAGCCGGGAAGGTTTGTCTGCGCCTTCTTACACGAGACACTCTTCGAGTTGCTGGGTTTCGACAAGCCGAATAAACTCGTAGGCCAGTTCTCGATCTCGCCAGCCCTTTCTTGCTTCTTCGTTAATCTGTTCGAGTACGGAGCCGACAGAGAACGGAGGCTTGTAGGGCCGCTGAGAGCAGAGAGCGTCAAACACATCAACAATCTGAAGAATTCTTGCTGTAACAGGGATTTCCTCGCCTCGTAACCCATCTGGATAGCCGCCGCCGTCCCACCGCTCATGGTGGTAACGAATAATCGGAAGAACCTGGCCGAATGATCGCAAGGGGCGACAAATGCGTTCCCCGATGAGCGTGTGCTGCCGCATCACCGTCCACTCCTCCCCAGAGAGGGCCTTGGGACTGAGCAAGATCGCATCCGGAACTCCGAGTTTGCCAATGTCATGGAGAATCCCACCCCTTTGAAGTGCCTTCAGAGCACTGGCTTCCAGTCCTAATCTTTCACCCAGCTTCACTGAATAACGCGCGAGCCTTTCGCAATGACCGATCGTATTGGGATCTTTCGCCTCAACTCCCAGCGCCATGCTGAATAGCACCGTCTCCGCATTCTCTAGTTCGTCGGTGATCTGCTTCAAACGCAGGAGAGAACGCACTCGGGCGGCAAACTCAGCCAAATTGAAGGGTTTATTGAGAAAATCGTCGGCGCCAGCCTCAATGCCCCGAATCTTGTCACCCAGATCCGTCAGGGCCGTAATCATCACTACGGGTATCAGTTGGGTGTCGCGATGAGCCTTCAGCTCGCGGCATACCTGGTAGCCATCCAGTTCCGGCATCATCACGTCGAGGAGAACCAGGTCGGGACAATGCTGGAACGCCATGCCCAGCGCCTCCTTCCCGTTCCTGGCTAACAGCACCCGGCAGCGCGGCGATTCCAGGATGTCTCGAATCAAAACGAGATTCTCTGGCAAATCGTCGGCCACTAGGACGGTGAATGTGCGATCAAAACCTTTGAAAATGTCCAAACGAACTCCGGCTGTGCAGATATCGCTGAAACAGTGGGTGAACGGAAGCCAGCAATCCTTCTGCCATCTGATGCCGACCGTTGTCAGCCGGCAAGTTTTGCAGGATTTACGAGGCTTTTCATAGTCTTTGGCAAGCCGCTCAGCAACAAAGCGACGGGAATAGGCCTGCCGGAACCTGCTAGAGCCGAAATTCTTACGTGGTTGCGCTCCAGAGTTACACGATCTGGGTGTCGAAACTGGCTTAGTGGCCTGCGTAACCCTATTTCACCCGCGACCGCTGTCTTGCCTGTTGGGTCAACCGTTGTGACACGGAGTCGGTAGCGCCCGGGCGACACCTCGTTCAGCGGCAACTTAAGGCCAATGGCTACCGAACCTTCGCCTGAGGGATAGGCTACCTCCTTCAGCGACATCAGTGGGAAGGCTCCGCCCTGGGCCGGTTGAGTGGGCTGGCGAGATCACTCGTGTTGAAGATTGCCTCCCCGCCAGTGCTCAGCGCCAGGGCGCGCAAAACATTCTCCAAGGCCGGCCGCCGCCACTTGCCCTGGCGCAAGGGATCGCGCTCGCCAAAGGGAGCCTCCGCACCAATTTCTGAGCTGGCATTGCCCAGGTTCCGGTTTTCTCTCTGGAAGGCCAACATGCCCGCAATCGGTTTGCCTCGGTTCAACTGGGAACGCTTGGGTGGAGGTGCAGCGGAGACCGCGCGCACATCGATACTATGGATGACGACATTGGCTGCCTGAGCCGCCGCGGTGACCTCCTGTCGCTGCCCTTGCAGCTCGGTTGGAACGCTGAGATCTGAACCGGGACGCGGAACGTCAACGTACCGGAATCGGCGGTGGCGCCAGCTTCCTGCTTTTCCGGCTCAGGCTTCCGGTCACCCACGAACATGGTGCTCGGAATCATCAAAGCCAGCAAAGCCGTGCCAAAGAATCGGGAAATGTTCTGACGGCAGTTCATGGCAAAGCGGAGTCATGGGTTCAGCCTAGTTCTATCCTGTTCGCAACGCCAGCAAACACAGGCACCCCGTTCTCTTCACAGTTGCATCCAATCTCTAGCCATCTCAAACAGGTGCGTAAGCGACACAGGGGATTCTGCTTTCAGCAAAGGGAAGTCAGGAGGTGCGAGCACCAACATTTCGTCCATTCCCTCACCCACAAAGTAGTAGACCGTGTTTCGCCGGTATTCCGGATACTTTTCGAATTCCGTCCACACGTAGTAGTTCAGCATCTCCAGGTCGACATACGACCCCAAGGCATCGGCCTGGGTAGGCACTGGGGTTGTTGTCTCCTGCTCGGTGTATATTAGAAGACTGCTAAACGGCTTGATCTTGTTGCGAACACCAAACGAAACGACTGCCACCGAGGGTTTGGCCCGTCGTACGGATTGGACCGTAGCCCACTCCACAAACGTATTGTTAATAAGCAGAGTCCCGTTGCCACTCAGCAAAACCGAACGTACAAACTCTGCCAGCACCGGATCGGAGGCGATCTCGTTTTCAGTAGGGAGTACGCGCAGTTCTTTCAGCTTGGCGCCAAGCTGCCGCGGGCCACGAATGTCCTGTGTTTTCAGTAACTGATCCACTTGTGTCATCAGGCGCGTCCGGTAACGTTGCAACGCCTCATAGCTCAGTTTCACCAAGCCGCTGGGCGACGTCACCGCCAAAGCGCTGACTGCACCGCCCGCGTCCACGATCCAGGCATCGTGTGGAGATGTGGCTTTCTGAGCCGCGTACAACTCAGGCAACGTCTTCTGCTGCGCCCTGCGCTTGGCCCCAGTCAACAGCTTGGCCAGGAAATCCTCATCGTCACTGGTTCCCAGATCAATCCGAATCATTCTGCCCTGCTTCTTGAATCGCATCCACATGCGGTCTGGTCCCACAGGCAGTTCGGCCGGGCACATGACTATGACCAGGCGGGGACGACCCGCCCGCGCAATCTCTTCATCCAGCAGTGGATTGAGTCTCGAGAAGATGTCGGCGACGACCCGGCGCCATTCCGGGTAATACTGCGAACGATTGAGAAAATCCACCTGGTCAAGAGTAAACACTCGCTTGGGAAAGACCTTCTCGGTGACTCCCATCTTCTGCTCGACTGCCCGCAATGGCGCAAACAGCTCGTCTACGAGTTCTTGCTCCGAACGGCCAAGCAGGCCGAAGAGTCGTTCAAAATAAACCCGCTCCGCTTCGAACAGCAGCTCCCATTCTTTGATCTGATCGAAGCAATAAGTGGAAAAGGTAAGAGGAAGACGGTCAAAGACACCCTTTTCGATGAGAGCCTGGATGGTGGAAGAAGGATGAGGGGATGGAGGCATGGCGAGGAATTACTTGAAACTACACCAAGATCTCTCGAATCGGCGTGCCGGCAATCTCACGCATGCGCGCGCCGAGAGCGGCCGCCCCGGTGGCAGCGACGTCGACATGCTGGATTGGGCGATCGCTTTGTCCCGGCTGAATACCCGCACCCAGTGCGAGCAGCCACACATTTCGGCAGGAAGGATCGCCGCTGCGGTGATTCAGAAATCCGTTTGAGGCGTTGATGTCGCCGTCCCGGCCCAGCTCGGGCAACACCAGAAAGGTGGTCTTGTCCTTGTAGTGCGGGTTCGACTGGACCTCTTCCCACAGCATCCCGGTCAGCCGGTCGGTTCGAGTGATGGCCTGCAGATAAAGCGAATAGGAACCCCAGTGGGCCACATCCATATCCCAGAAATTGACCAGAATCAGTCTGGGGCCGAACTCTCGCATTACCTCCCGCGTGATAAAGAACGTAAGCTCGTCGCCCGAGGTTGGTGATTCAGGGCCGTGGATGTACTCAATCAGGCCACGAGTCAGAGTGTTACGTACGGATTGATCGAGCTGGCGGCCAGCCTTGAAGATGGTCCAGCCGACACCTTCGTATCCTTCATTGAGAATGCCCTCCAACTGGCGGAGAACATTCTCACGGCTGGCCACACCCATCTCCGGCTTTTTCCTGATCACTTCTCCGACCGCCTCCAGTAACAACTGTTTTGGAAGAACAACGTTGGCTCCAAAGGGCAATCCCAGGTCGCGATGCGACCCTGCTCCCATACTCGAAAAACTCTTGTTGGTCGCAATGGCCCAGGCATCGGTCGGTCCCGCTCCGGTCTGCTTGCGATAATACTCAAACAGCGTCGGACTGGCAGGCGGTTGAAACCCGAAATCATCGACTCGCTGCCAATTACCGGTAACAATGCTGGCTGTTGAATTGAAGTGCGACAAGACGCCGGAGTTAGCGCAAGTCTTGAAGAAGAGACCTTTGGGCTGCAGCGCCGCCAAAGCAGGAATATTGCGCAAACCCTCGGGTGCGAAAGTTTCCGAATAGCGCACGCCTCCACCAAAGGTGACGATAATCACCTTGCGCTTATCATCGTGGTTCGGGGCCGTGGGTCGCGCCCAAAGCCAGTTCGGCAAGATGCGATGGGCAATGCTCAGGCCCGCAAGTTGGACGAAACAGCGTTTGTTCATAGGTGTCAGGTGCTAGGTGTTAGATGCCGAGCGACTTTGTTTCAGGCTGGTCAGGCCGATCAACGTCCGACTCACTTCCCCTGTTTTTTCTAGCAGGGGTTCGACTTCCCCTGCCGAGACGAATGCTAAGCGACTGACCAGCAACAAACGAGTCTCTAGTTCCATCAACAAACCATTAGCAATGGAAACTTGGCGAAGGTAATCGCCGAGGTGCTCTCGACCTTGGCCCTCAGCAATGTTCGCAGGAATCGAAACTGCAGAGCGTTGGATCTGGCTGGCTAGTCCATATGTTTCCGTCTTCGGCAAATTAGCAGTCAGGCGGTAGCTCTCAGCCACGAGATCCATCGACTTTTGCCAAACCAGCAGATCTCTATAACTGTTGATAGTCACCTGTCACTCGTTCAGAAACAACCTATCACCTAACACCCAGCACCTAACACCCAGCACCTAACACCTGCTAATACTCCGTAATCTCCCCGCCTTTGATTTTCTTTCGAACCTTACCACCCAAGTCCAGCGGATGATCGTATCCCGGTAAGATCTCACCACTAGGGCTGTAGTAAGGCCCCAGATCGCAGGCCATGCTTCCTTTTCCTTCGGCGACAAATTCAATTGACGTGATCAGCTTCGCCGATTTGTACCCATACTTGGACGGATCGATGAGACGCAACGGAGCTCCATGGCGATTCGGGAGTGGCTTGCCTTCCATATCAAGCGACAACAACACTCGAGGAGAGAGTATTTCTTCCATCGACATGTACTCATACCAACCATCAGCACAATCGATGCGGACCGCTTTCGCCGTCTTTAGTGGTTTGACTGCTTCCGTCAGATGACCAAAACGAAAGCCTCCCCACGCGGCTCGAGATGACCAGCATTGCACGCACTTTAGACGAGAAAGTTGGGTTTCCTGGGGAAAGCGGCGCAATTGGGCCAAGGTGAACGATTGAGGTTTTTCCAGAAGGCCGCTGATCTTGAGCCGGTAGGTCGCTGGGTCGAGAGGCCGCACCGGGACGTACCACATGATGCGAAATCCAAACTCATCGGCCACATCGGAAGGAACGAGGAGTTCGTTTTGGGTTGCCCGCGCCAGCGGGCCTAAGCCAAGGCCTATTGTGGAACTTGCAGCACCGGCAATGAAACGTCGTCGATTCATGGAGACTCTCAATTTTGCAAAAGAGCAAACACACCGCAGAAACGCTACAAACCTATGGATGCAGATTACGCAAATCGAGGAGCCGTAAAGGGGAGCTCAATCAGCAGAAAGCCAGCAATCTCATCGGACACCAAATCAACGTGCATCTGCGTAATCTGCGTCCAAGAATTCCCCGGGCGGCCTGTGCAGCTCAACAACCTTCCTGTCATTCTCAATCATTTTACCACCAGTTCCAACCGCTTGAGACTCGCTGCGTGCTTCTCGATGACGGTCCGCTCTTCGACGATGAGCTTCTCATGGAGGACACGCTCGGCTTGGGCTGCCTCGGTGTTTCCCAGACGGTCATACACCCTTGCCAGTCGGTAATGTGGCGCTGGTGCCTTGGGATTCAGTTGAACTGCCTGTTTCACATGCCGGGCTGCAGCGGCGAAATCCCTCCTGCCTTCCAACAAGACGCCGAGCTCGAACTCAGATTCCCAAAAACTCGAGTTCAGTGCGATCGATTTTCTGAGCAGCCGTTCCGCCTCTGCTGCCAGAACGCCCGAAGCGGAGGGGCCCATCTGTGCAATGAGACCTTTGGCGTGAAGGAAATAGCCCAGGTAGTTTCTGGGATTGGCTGTTGCGAAGGTGGCGAACTTTTCGGTGATCTCAGAAAGCCGCCCTTCGGCGTGGCTGATGATGCGTCCCAGGAAGACATAGGGTTGCTCGATCTTCGGTGCCAGTTCCGCAGTTCGAAGGAAGGCATCGACAGCCTCGGAAAATCTCCGCTGGCCGTAGTAGGCGATGCCAAGCGCTAGTTCGAGCTGGGCGCTTCGGTCAAAGATGTTCCTGGCTGACTCTAGAAGCTGAATAGCCACATCGAAGTTCTGGTATACCAAGAGAACATAGGCCAAGTCGAAAACAAACGATTCCTCGCGCGGGGCGAGCTGAACGGCTTTCTGCAGTTCTCCAATCGTTTTGTCAAACTGTCCATCTGCCTCGTACGCCTTGCCTAGCAGATTATGGAGGTCGGCCCTTTTCTCCTTGGCCAGAGCCTCACCGGCGAGTTCGATCGCCGGTTTAGGCTGCCCGGCCTGCAGATAAAAAGAGACCGCGCGTACCACGGCGTCCCGGTTGCCGGCTGAGGTTGCGTAGCGGCTTTCGAGAACTGCTGCCTTGGCCCAGTTTCCGGCTTCGGAGTGAAACAAAGCCAGACCATGGAGCGTGACGGGATCCTTCGCAGACAGTTTCTCTGCCCTGGCTGCCGCCTCTGCCGCCAACTTTCGGTTTCTCGACTTCCACTGCGTTTGTGCCAAGGCTAACCAGACCTGGGCGTGGGTGGGCCTCAATTGCGATGCCCGATTCAAGCTCGACACCGCATTGGAAAGATCCTGGTCATTCAATGCAACGAGGCCAAGCCGGAAATGGGCGTCAAAATTAGCCGGCTCGGCCTTGGCAATTGCCTCCAGCATCTGGCGCGCCTCGGCCTGCCGTCCTCCGGAATAAAGGCGCATGGCCTCTTCCACACTGGCCATACCCAGGATGGCACCCAGAACCAGGAAGGGAAGCAATCAGACCTCCCGATTGAACTTTGAAGCAGCCCTTGGGGTCCCGCCTGCGCTTGCATCACAAGCCGATGGAGGAATCCCTAATGGAGATACCACACTCTTTCAACCCCAACAAGGCTCCTACATCAGCGTCAACCAAAAAAAATCGGTTCCCCCTGGACGAGGAGGAACCGATTAAGGGCCCAAGCCGCACCGTGAGGTCACGGCCCCAATTGAAAGCGCCCGGCCGCTCCCAAATGATCGCGGCCGGGGCCAAGACTAGAACTGGAACCTTAATGAGAAGCGAACGTGCCGCTCGGTTCCTTGAAGGGTCTGGTTAATGCGGCCGAAGTCTGCGTTGCGGTCGTTATTGCTAATCTGCTGAACATTGAACTGCGGCGTGTTGAACATGTTGAAGAATTCCGTCCGGAACTGTACGCGGTAACGTTCGTTGATCGGGAAGTCTTTGAACAGACCGAAGTCCACGTTGTACAGCCCAGGCCCGAAGTTGCTGTAATTCCCCAAGTTTCCGTACGTCCCAGGAGTGGGTGCCTTAAACGCGGTCGTATCAAACCACTTATCCGGTGTACGGCCACCCGAAGGAGGGCCATTGGGGTCTTTCCCCGACACTACGTCGGGCCTGACGGCCCCACCGCAACTGCAACTGGCAAACCCCGAGTTGATATTGAAGGCATTGCCGGACTGGAGTGAAACAATTGCGTTGGTTTGCCAGTTGCCGATAATCCGATCGACCACTGGGTTCATATTGCTACCGAGCTTCCGATTTCGACCGAAGGGCAAGTCCCAGATGGTGCTGTATACGAAGCGATTCCTGACGTCGAAGTTGGCGTGGGAGTACTCCTGATCCCAATTGAGCACATCTCGTGCTCCAGGGCCGCCCGCCAAGGTCGTTCCCACATTGCTCAACGCATGCGACCACGTGTAAGACCCCAGGAATTGCAGGCCGTTGGACATAGTTTTCTCCAGCTTGACGGCCAAGCCGTCATAGCGTGAGAAGCCATTGGAGTTGGTGGTATTGGTTCCCTCGATAAAGGGTAATCGCCTGCGAGGATTGGTTAGCAGACCGACAGCCGCCGCGTTGGCGGGCTGATTGGGGTCGTTCAGGTGGACCAGTCGCTGTCCCTTCGAGCCAATGTAGGCGACTTCCAGAGATGTGCTCTGCCCAAGTTCGCGCTGAACAGCCAAATTCCACTTGTGAACGAGGGGGTTTCGGAAGTTAGACACAATCGTGCGAAAAGAGATTGCGGCTGGTAGCGAGAACACATTGGTCGGGAACCCGTCGGAGAAGCGGCTGATAAACGGGTTTGGTTGAACGGAATCGACTGGGTTGAGCCGCGATTCCTGGTTGAACGGAGCATTGATACCTCGGTTGGGATTGCCGCCTTGATTCTCCTCACCGCCGTAGAATATTCCGTAGCCGGCGCGGATTACCGATCGATCCATGGCTTCCCAGGCAAACCCGATGCGAGGTGACCAGTTCGTCTTGTCCCAGGGGATCATGTATTTGTCCACCTGCCCCCGCTCCACCTTGATCTGTGGGAAAGCTGTGGCAAAGTTGGGCGGCAGCGGCGCATCCTGGTTGGGGCCTTTAGGGATGACGAGAGTCAGGCGGTCCTGATCGAACGTTGATTGCCGTCCCCATGATTCGCCAATGGGCGAAAACAGCTCATAACGGAGGCCGACATTCAAGGTGAACTTCGGGGACAGCTTCCAGTCATCCTGGAAATACCAGGCGTGGGCTTGTTTATCTGACGAGACGAAGTTCTGCGTGGTGATTGTATTGTTCTGCGTGGCCCCCAGCAGGAATGCTGCGACGGCGTCACCGGTGTCTGCGTTGAAGGGCCCGACTGGATAATTGGTGCGATCACGGTTGAAGCGGAAAGTGCCGCGCGGCGTTGGAACCTGGAAGAACGGGAACCCAATGGGCCGGTACTCATATCCGAACTTGTACGCATGCTTGCCTTTGTTGATCGAAACGTTCTGGATAAAGTCCCAGACGTTGGAGTATTCGAGTGTGGGCAGCCATTCGGCACCCCCAATCGTCGTGTAGTCCTGCATCTGTATGTTGGGCAGTCCACCGTTTAACGGTGAGAAGGTCTGTAGCCCACCAATCCCAAACTCCTTCTGAAGATCCTTGTCTGCATTTGCCTGGGTCCTGGAAGTCACCAGCCGGGAGAAGGCAATCCGCGATTCAGTGATGAGGTTTGGACTCCACACCCGTGTCCAGCTCATCATCGCATTCCTGCCCAGGTTCTTCTCGGTTTCGCCGCCAAAACCACCCGCGTCTAAAGCTCCGGGAAGAGGTGGTGTCTGGAATTTATCCTCCGTTGACCAGCTCAAACTGCCGAAAAGGCTGTCCTTGTCTGAAAGCTTGTGGTCAACGCGCACGTCCCACTGGTCTATCTCGGCGCGGCCCGAAGTGATTGTAAAGAAATTGTTGCTCGCAATCCGAGCATTCACGTTCTGAGTCGGGCCAGGATACAGATCAATAAGCTTCTTGGCGACAGGATCAAAACGGTTGGTGGGAATGATATTCCCAGGGAACGGATCGCGCACAAATTGGCCGTTCACTGTGCGTGTAGTGGCGATGTCGTAAATAGCGCCTTGCACGATTGGCCTGCCGAGGGGGTCGGTTCCCAAAACATTCGTCGTGAGCAAGCTCGAAAAATCACCATTCTTGTACGCAGGCTTAGGAACGGTCAGCGTCCAGGCCTGTCCCAGCCCGGGAACAGCGCCGCCCGTCGATCGGATGCTCGTGCCTTGATAGTCGAAGAAGAAGAAGGTGCGATCCTTGACGATCGGGCCACCAATGGCGCCGCCATACTGGTTCTGCTTAAAAGGACCCTTCCTCCCTCCAGCCCTGTTGGTCTCCCACTTGTTGGCGTTTAGCTTGTCGTTTTCCAGAAACTCGAACGCCGCACCATGGAAAGTGTTGCTGCCGGATTTGAGGCTGACGTTGATCACACCGCCAGCGCCGCGCCCGTACTCGGCGTTGTAACCATTGGTAATGATCTTCATTTCACCAATGGCTTCGACGGAAGGCCCGATGACATAGGCTGTCTGGTTGATGAAGTCGATGACGTTGACATTGTTGTCCACGCCGTTCAACAGGAAGTTGTTTTGCCCGTTGGAACGAACACCATTGGCCGCAAAGCCACCACCTGCGGCATCACGAGCGCCCGGTTCCGCAGGCACCACGGCCGGCGACAATCTGGCAAGGTAAGTAAACTTGCGCTGTCCACCCAGGGGGAGTTCACTCACTTGGCGGGATTGGAGGGTCCCACCGAGCTCAGTGCTTTCAGTCTGCAGCGCAGGAGGCGCCGCGGTGATCTCAACTGCCTGGGTCACCTCGCCAATCTCCAGAGTGAGGTTTGCCTGGATTCGGTCACCCGCATTGATGCTGACGTTTTTCTGCACCGCCTTCTTGAATCCGGCCATTTCCACTTCAACCGTGTAAACGCCCGGCTTGAGGAGAGGACGAATATAGTTGCCGCTGTCATCCGTGGTTAGCGACACGCTCAACTTGGTCGCGTCTTCCGTCACGGTTACCTTGGCGCCAGCTACCACGGCGCCCGTGGGATCCGTTACCGTTCCAAGCACAGTTCCCATGTCACGCTGGGCCCAGACAGGCAAAGCCAAACATAGGCTGATTATTGCTGCGATGCACACACGCCAGACGTGGTGTGTCATGATATTCTCCTCCTGAGAGCACAACTTGGTGAGTTCATTAGACTCTAGCACTGCCACTAATTTTTGTTGATCTGATATGTCAATGCAAGCTGGGTTCCAACCGAGGCAAGGTCAGCACTTGAATTCTAACATTGATTATTAAACACTTATATGACTCATGAGTCTGAAGAACGGCTGGAATAATACGAAATTCTATTTTCCGTATACGAAAGGGTGAAAGCGCTTGCAGCAATGGGCCTCTGGAATAACTCTGACGAGCTCCAAGTTGAGCAATAAGGCCTAGGTATATTCCTAGGTGATTCAGTTCCAAATACTGCGGCATACGTAGCCATGAAAATTCGAGTGTCTCTTCTGATTCTGTTGGGCGTAACCATGGGGGCGTTGTGCCAATCACCAACAGTGCCAATCTTGAACCAGTCTGCAGCGCACATTCGTTACTCCGATGTCTTTCGGCAAACAGGCATAGTCCACACCAATACCTATGGAGGTCGAACCAAAAAAAACTACATTTTGGAAACTACGGGCAGCGGTGTTGCGATCTTTGACTTCGACAGCGATGGCTGGAACGATTTGCTGTTCACGAACGGAAGAACGCTTGGGCAAGAGGAGAACACCCAACCTCCAGCTTTGGTTCTCTATCGAAACGATGGCGCTGGGCGCTTCAATGAAGCCACTGCCAAGGCGGGTCTGGTGACCAAGGGCTGGGCACAGGGACTGTGCGTTGGAGACTTCAACAACGATAGTTACCCGGATGTCCTGGTGACGTTCTACGGAAATAATCGCCTCTACAAGAACTCTGGAAAGGGAAGTTTTGTCGATGTGACGGCTGAGTCGAAGCTACCAGTCAAGGGTATTCGCTGGGGTGCCGGATGCAGCTTCTTGGATTTCGATCGCGACGGCTGGTTGGATCTTTTTGTTGCAAACTATGTGAACCTCGACCTGAGTAAGACCCCAAAGCCAGGGCAAAACGCAAACTGTTTCTGGAAGGGCATCTCCGTCATGTGTGGACCCCGCGGCCTCCCGCTTGCGAACAACGTGCTCTATCGCAATCAAAGAGACGGCACGTTTGCCGACGTTTCTGAAGCCGCAGGCATCTTGAAACCGGGCGGACGTTATGGTCTAGGGGTGGTGACTTCTGATTTTGACAATGATGGCTGGACGGATATCTATGTGGCATGTGATCAAACCCCAAGTCTGTTCTTCAGAAACCTTGGCAATGGCGCTTTTGAAGAACGCGGCGTCCAAGCCGGGGTTGCCTACAACTTCGACGGTCACGTCCAGGCGGGCATGGGAGTTGCCGCAGCGGACTATGATGGGAATGGATTCCTCGATATTGTGAAAACCAACTTCTCGGGCGATCTGCCGTCCCTCTATTGGAACGAGGATGGCAGGTTTTTCAGCGATCTCTCCAAGCAGGCCGGGCTCGCGGCGAACCAGCTCTTGGGATGGGGAGTTCTTTTCCTGGATGCGGATGAGGACGGAAGAAAAGATATCCTCATCGCTAACGGTCATGTGTATCCGGAGGTTGACGCGGCCGGTACAGGAGATCGTTATTTACAGAAGACGTTGCTGTACCGAAACCTTGGCAAGGGACGCTTCTCAGATGTCACCGAGGCCTCGGGCCCCGCATTGAGAGTGCTGCGGCCAGCACGCGGCATGGCGTCCGGCGACTTGGACGGCGATGGGCATCCCGAAGTCGCCGTCGTCAACATGAATGAGCCTCCCAGTCTGCTAAGGAATGAGGGTAGCCTGCAGCACGCAGTTGTTGTGAGTCTATCGGGAACAACGTCTAACCGCAGCGCGATTGGCGCTCGCGTCACGCTGGAGACAGGCGGATTGCGCCAAATGGACGAAGTCCGTAGTGGAGGCAGCTATTATTCGCACAGCGATTTCGACCTATGTTTCGGCGTTGGTGCCGCCACGCTGTTGAGTCGCCTCGAAGTGCGATGGCCAACCGGGAAAGTTCAAAGCTGGCGGGACCTTCCCGTGGGCCATCGGCTGGTTGTTACAGAAGGCTCACCGGAGATTCAGAAGCGGCCGCTGCGAAGATAGGTGTCCGTCTACGGCAGCGCCTAACACCTGCAACCTAACACATGGAACCGGAATCATGAATCGACGTCGGTTTCTTCGCACAGCCCTTACAGGAGGTTCTACCCTCTGGCTCCCTCCGCAGTGGACTTTTAGCACTCCGTTGCAGACACCGCCGCAACCTGCCGTCTTTCCGGTCAAGTTTCGCAAGCCGCAGCCCCATGAATCCGCATCTGCCTACATTGAGGCAGGGCATGATGAATTTCCTGAGGAAAAGCGAGCGGAAGAGATCACGAGCCTCTTGTTCCGAGCTTTTGAAGCCCGCTCGTTTCCCTTGGCACCCGATTTTCAGGGATCACCGCCGTTGCCGGTTCGCTACAACGCTGTTGGATTCGCTTCCCAAAACGAGCCCATGGTTCAGACTGCCGTATTTGGTGGAGCCAACCGGCCTTTTGCACCGAGCGTGAAGGAATGGATTGAGTCGGTGGGCCAGGTTCGCAGCGTGCGATTCTACGTGACCCAAATCGAACTGCAGGCAGGCGACCGAGTCAGCGTGCGAGTCCGTTACGAGATCGCCAGTCGGCAGAAGGAAACGCTTCTCTATCGGGTAGGTCAGTGGCGGCAGGTTTGGAACAACGATCGACTGAGTCAGTTTGAGCCTCTGGAAGAAACTCTCGCCAGTACAAGGCAGCCGCTTTTCACAGACCTGACACAGGAATTTCTAGGGAACGCTGACTCCTTTAGAAGCCACTTGCTACGTGGTGTCCCGTACTGGCGTGCCCGCCTCGACTCCGCCAGCGGCATTGACGTTTATGGAAACAACGGCATCGCGGTCGGCGACATCGACAACGACGGCCGGGATGAGATTTACGTGTGTCAGCCAGGCGGGCTTCCGAACCGGCTGTACCAAAACAGACAGGGACGCCTGGAAGACATCACTGAGCGTGCTGGAGTTGGGGTTCTTGACGACACAACATCGGCGCTCTTTATTGATTTTCGCAACAGCGGTTTGCAGGACCTGGTGGTGCTACGCTCCTCCGGTCCGCTTCTCTTTCTTAATAAGGGCGATGGCCGGTTTCAAAACCGTCCGGAGGCGTTTCGGTTTGCTCGTCCGCCCCAGGGTACATTCACCGGAATGGCTGCCGCAGACTTTGACAACGACGGCCGCGTTGACCTGTATCTTTGCTGCTATATCTACTTCCAGAGCGAAGACCAATATTGCTATCCCGCCCCCTACCACGACGCTCAGAATGGGCCCCCTAATTTCCTTTTCCGCAATCAACTCAGCCCGAGCGGGGGTGGATTCTTTGAGGACGTCACTGAGGCGTCCGGAATGAACCAGAACAACAACCGCTACAGTTTCGCTCCTGCCTGGTGCGACTATGACGGGGATGGCTGGCCGGATCTTTACGTGGCCAACGACTTCGGACGCAGCAATCTTTACCACAATCGAAACGGACAGTTTCGAGATATCGCCAAATCTTCCGGGGTAGAGAACGTCGCGCCCGGGATGAGTGCTTGCTGGTTTGACTATGATGGCGATGGGCGCCAGGATCTTTATGTTGGAAACATGTGGACTGCGCCGGGGCAAAGAATTGTTCGACACGATGCATTTCTGCCGGCTAAAGCGGACAATGCCTCCGCCTACTCCGGCCACACCCGTGGAAATGCTCTCTATCGCAATCGCGGGGACGGCACCTTTGAGGACAGCAGCGCGCACGAGGGTGTCGAAATGGGGCGCTGGGCCTGGTCGGCGGACGCGCTCGATTTTGACAACGATGGATCGCCAGAGATCTATGTAACCTGCGGCATGCTGACGAACACCTCTCAAAAAGATCTTTCGAGTTTTTTCTGGCGCCAGGTCGTGGCGCGCACACCGGCCACCTTCGAACTGGCACCCGCCTATGAGAAGGGTTGGAATGCGCTAAACCAACTCATCCGCGAAGACTACAGTTGGAACGGACACGAGCCAAACGTGTTCTATGCGCGGCGCAGCGGTCGTTACTACGATCTATCAGGTATCTCAGGCCTCGATCTTGGCGAAGATAGCCGCGCATTTGCCGCTACCGACCTGGATGGAGATGGCAGCCTGGATATCCTCCTTAAGAGTCGCTTGGGGCCTCAGGTTCGAGTCTTCCGCAACGAGTCTGGCGTCAACCGCCGTTCAATCGCCTTGTGTCTCATCGGAACGAAATCTAACCGCGACGCGATTGGTGCACGAGTCGAGGTGGAGATTGCCGATTGCCAACCACCGGTTGGAGATTGCCAGAAGAAACCCGTTTTGAGCCAGTTTGTTCGAGCCGGGTCGGGATACCTGTCGCAGCATACCAAAGCGCTTTATTTCGGGTTGGGAGAAGCAACCTCTGTTTCCAAAGTGCGTGTCCAGTGGCCCTCGGGACTCGTCCAGGAGTTCCGAGACCTTCCAGCTGGATTCCGCTATGAGATTGTCGAAGGTGCCAAGGAGTTTAAGAGCTCGCCATTCTTGCCCCGACAAGCAGAATCTGCGGCCAATCGGCAATCGGCAATCGCTGGTCGCCAATGGCTGCAGGGAGAGAACACTCCCCAGCTCCAGGAGACCTGGCTGCTTGAACCTGTCCTCTTGCCCCAGAAACACAAAGGGCCGGGATTTGTCTGCTTGGCGGGATCTCCCGTGATGACACAGGTGCGAGAAGTTCCCTTTGAGGTGGTGGATCTTGCGAAAGCGGCTCCAGAGATTGCTGCGGTTTATGCGCTGTTTCGGCGCTACCTGTTCGACTGGCGGAGCGACCTTTTTCTCCCGCTGGTTTTTCTGGTTGACGCAGATGGCCTTGCCCACAAGATCTATCCTTCCATTCCATCGGCTTCGAAGCTGCGCGCTGACCTGGACAAGGTCAGCCTCCGCAAAGGTAATTTTGCCGAGCGGCAACGTTCAGCATTGCCGTTTTCAGGCCAGTACTACTCCCAACCCGGGCGTCGATACTTTCAACTGGGGGCCGCTTTCTTGTCCGCCGGATACCCTGACCAGGCTCTTCAGTACCTGAGCGAGATTGTGAAGCGAGAATCTGCCAACTCAAAAGCGCAGCTGGCCATTGGACAGATTCACCTCGACGCGGGTCGGCTGGGTGAAGCCCAAGCGGCCTTGGAGAAGTCGCGCGAGCTCAATCCTCAGTCTCCCGAGGTTTGGAATAATCTGGGTGGAGTGGAGGCTTCGCGCGGGAATTACGCGTTGGCGCTCGAGCATTACAAAAAGGCGTTGTCTCTAAACGCTACTCTACCCTATGTCTTGAACAACGCAGCACAGGCCTATGCCAAGAACGGCGACCGCGTAAACGCCGAGAAGCTGTACCGGCAGGTCTTGGAATTGGACGCTAAGGATGCCGACGCAGCGAACCAGCTTGGCCTGCTGGCTGCTCAGCAGAACCGCACCGCCGAGGCGCGCCAACTATTCCAGCAAGCGATCGCCGCACGACGGGACCACGCCGGCGCCATTAACAACTTGGGTGTGCTTTACTCGCAAATGAACCAGTTCAACGACGCAATCGCTGCGTTTCAGTACGGCATGGGAGTCGCTCCCGACTCAGACAGCCTCTACCTGAACCTCGCCCGCCTTTATGTTAGACTCCAAGAACGGAACAAAGCTCGCGACACCCTTCTGATGCTGCTGCGGCACAAACCCAATGATCCGGTTGCCACTCAGGCCCTGCGGCAGCTTGACGAGCTGCAATGACTTGTGGAGGACTGGAGGTCAGGTGGACATCCGCAACCTAACGCCTTCGGCGCAAAAACGCAGAGATTTTTCAAGATGGCTTGCGCTAGCCTGCTGCTTGAGTCTGCCTGCGAGCCCTTTTCTTGCACAGGGTCAATCTCAGCTGCAGCCGCCGAGACACAGATCTGCCGAAGGAGAGTCCAAGGACAAGCGAGTGGAAGAAATCATTCTCGATCGGCTCCTCGCCCAGATAGCCGTTTCAGCTCGAGTGCTGCAGCTCGCTGAAACCTCCTCCGAACGGATTTCAAAACTGCCGGCGATTGCTCCGGGCGCGCCTCCGCTGCTGAGTTTCCGATATTTTGAAGGCAAGCAGCGCCATCGTTTTGGGAATCTGGATTTGGTGATGGACGACGCCGGACACTGAGCGGGGGAGGGATTGTCCAACTGAGTCCATTCGCGGGCGAATGACTAATGACGAAGCTCTAATGACGAAATAATGACGAAGGTCGAATGGCTCACCGCAACTTTCGTCATGGGATTTTGGACTTCTTTCGTCATTCGTGTTTCGTCATGAGTCATTTTGCTGGTTCGATGAGTCCGTCTTGTCTTGTCGATGGGGATTTTATTTGCGATTTCGAACCTTCACATTTCTCCTTCTAGCTTCAGCCCGTCTCGCGGTGGCACAGACACCGCAGCAGGACGCTCTTTCAGCAATTGAGCGTGGTGACTACACGAAGGCTGAGGAGATCCTTTCCGCACACCCACAACCTCTTCTCCAAGGCATTCTTCAGTTCCACCGCGGCGACTATGTTTCTGCAGAAAAGAGCTTGATTCAAGCATTGGAGCGAGGCGAAGACTCCCGAGCGCGGGCGTTTCTGGCTCTAAACCGGGCCGGCATGGGCCGGTGCGATATCGCCCGTCCAGAGCTTGAGGAAATATTTCACGCCAACAGCGCCTCAGAACTTCGACGCCTCAGCGGGCTGGCGTTATCGCAGTGCCACATCGCTTCGGGCCGCTTCGTGGAGGCCCTGGCGGTGCTCGAGAAGTTGAGGTCGCTTTTCCCAGAGGATGCGGACGTTCTCTATCAGTCGGCCCGGCTGCACCTGAAAGCCTGGAACGACGCGGTGTTTATGATGTTTGAGAAAACCCCGGCCTCGTTCCGTGTCAATCAACTTTCGGCCGAGATTTTTGAGATTCAAGGAAAATACGGGGAAGCAGTGGCCGAGTTTCGCAAGGCCATCGAGAAGAGCCGCACGGCGCTCAATCTGCACTTTCGGCTGGGAAGGGCGTTGCTGATGGAGTCGCACAGTGCCAACTCACTTGAGTCGGCGCGCCAAGAGTTTGAGAGCGAACTGAAGTTGAATCCGTCTGACGCAGCCGCGGAGTATCAGATCGGCCAGATTCTGCTAGCGCAACAGAAGCCCGAGGAGGCGATTAGGCGCTACGAGCGGGCTTTGGCGCTCAATCCTAAGTTTGCCGAGGCGTTTTTGGCGTTGGGCAGGCTGCGACTGGACGAAAAGCGATTTCCTGAAAGCATCGAATTGCTGCAGCAAGCAGCCGCGCTCTTGCCCAAGAGCGAAGCGGCACACTATGCCCTGATGATTGCTTACCGGAACTCAGGAAGGACCGAAGAGGCGCTGCGGGCAAAAGAAACCCTGGAAGGACTTCAACGCCCTCCCGAAGGCGAGTTCACAGACTTCCTCAAGAGGCTGGGTGAACGCCCGGCAAAATCCAAAGAATGAAAACGGCTGGAATGTCTGAGGATCGAGAATCAAAGGTTGAGAATGGCAAAGGCCTTCCATCTTCCATCTTCCATCCTCGATCCTCAATCTCGTGCCTGGTTCTATGGGTCACGATCGGTTGTCTCGCTGTTGCGAAATCGCAATGGGACCCCGATTTTCACAACATCGCGTCACAAGCAGGTCTGACCCATCCTTTGCCGAACGGCGACTCAAAATCCAAGCCATACATTCTAGAGACCACCGGCAGTGGCGCCGCTTTTCTCGACTATGACAACGACGGCCGGCTCGATATTTTTCTGGTAGCCGGCCCGGATCCCAAATCTCCCAAAACTGTCACCAACCGCCTGTATCACAACCTCGGCCAAGCCCGATTCGTTGAAGTGACTCAGCAAACGGGCCTCGCAAAGACGGGCTGGGGGCAGGGTGTTTGCACAGGCGACGTGAATGGGGACGGGTTTGTTGATCTTTTCGTGACCTACTGGGGACAGAACGTGCTGTATCGCAACGTTGCGGGAAAGCGCTTTGAAGACGTTACGGCGAAGGCGCACCTGCTGCAGGATCGTGTGCGCTATAACACGGGCTGCGCGTTTCTAGACTACGATGCAGACGGAGACCTGGATTTGTTTGTTGCCAACTACCTGAAGTTTGACTTCGCCACAAATCCCAAGCCCGGTGAGAATCCCTATTGCTGGTATCGTGGACTGGCTGTCACTTGCGGCCCAAGGGGGCTCCCGTTCGGTCGCAACCTTCTCTACCGCAACAACGGTGACGGCAGTTTCAGCGATGTCTCCGAGGAGTCGGGTGTCGCAAAGCCGTCTCAGCATTACTCTCTCGGTGTGGTCACAGGGGATTTCAACCAGGATGGCGGGGTCGACATTTATGTTGCTTGTGACACAACTGCCTCTCTGCTTTACATCAATCAGGGCGGAGGCAAGTTTCAAGAGGAAGCTTTGCTGCGCGGTGCAGCGCTGGATGACAGCGGTCGAGCGCTGTCAGGCATGGGAGTAGCGTCAGGCGACTATGACGGAGACGGTGCTCTTGACTTGTTTCGAACCAATTTTTCGGACGAACGCGAAACTTTGTATCGTAACCGTGGCCAAGGCCAGTTTGACGATGCGACTCAAAGCGCTGGAATGGCTCATAACACCCGTTTTGTCGGATGGGGTTGCGGCTTCTTTGATTTTGATAATGACGGCTGGAAGGATCTGCTCCTTGTGAACGGCCACGTCTATCCCGAAGTCGACCGGCTGGGTATCGACATTCGTTACAAGGACCGGCCTGTGCTCTACCGGAATCTTGGGAATGGAAGGTTCGAGGACCTCTCAGAACGGGCTGGCCCAGCGTTGCTGGAACGGCATGCATCGCGGGGAGCTGCGTTTGGAGATGTCGATAATGACGGGACCACCGAAATTCTCGTCAACCATCAGAACGAACCACCCAGTCTTTTGAAGCTTCGACGGTCCTCGGGTCATGGCTGGCTGACGCTGAAGCTTTCAGGGAAAGGCTCCAATTCAACGGCTGTGGGTGCAAAAGTGAAACTGACCGCCGACGGCAGGCGAAGCTGGGAGGAGGTTCGAAGCGGGGGCAGCTATCTCTCACAAAATGACATGCGCCTCCACTTTGGAATCGGAAGCGCCAGGAAGGTTGAACTTGAGATCCAGTGGCCAAGCGGATGCCAACAAACATTGCATAACTTGCACACGAACCAAATTGTCTCCGTTCGAGAAAACTGCAAGGATAGACAAAAATACGGAAAGTTTGCCCTTTAATTCCTTGACGTGCGAACGCCCTGCATATATAAAATGAAGTGACTTAGGGAAACATTATAGTTATCAAAGAGATTCTTTTCTCCTAAATAGTAAGGAAGCTGCAAATTCCATAATTCGGGTCTTTATTGGTTCAATGAGGGCTTGGCGCTCACGAAACGGGGAGTGCTGAGGAGGCTTGATGGAAGATTCTTTGATTACTGTTAAGGAAGTTGCCGACTATCTCAAGCTGAAAGAGCAAACCGTCTATCTGTTGGCCCGCCAGAACAAGATTCCTTCGTTAAAGGTTGGCGGAAGTTTGCGCTTCAAGAAATCGCAGATTGACGCTTGGCTGGCAACCACCCCCAAGACCGGTGCTCACGAAAGCCGCCAGCGAGTGTTAATCGTCGATGACGAAGAAATGGTGCGGGAAGCTCTGAAACGCATGGTAGAGGCTCACGATATCCAAACCGTGTCGGTTTCGAGCGGAGCGCAAGCACTGAAGGCTGCCCAGGAAGAGTCCTTCAGAATGGTGTTCCTCGACCTGAGCATGCCAGGGATGAATGGCGTAGAGACCCTCAAGGCGCTGAAGGAAATCGATAAGGATCTCGTCTTTGTGGTAGTTACCGGCCTAACCGGAGAGGACGACCTGTTCCGTAGTGTCCTCGATCATGCACCCGTGTCGGTTATTCCGAAGCCCTTCACAATGCAGCAAATTGGCGGCGTTTTGAGTCTCTATTTTGAAGACGTCAAAGACGTCGCCTACGCGCAAGCTTGATTCTACGAGGCCCCTAGAGCGGCCCATTCCCCCTCATTTCTGTCCTCTCCTATTGCCTGAAGCTACCAATAAATTGGTCGAAGCTGCTCGACCATTTGGCGATTGTTTTCTCCGGACCCGTGAGTTTGAAGAACCAGGGCCCCTCAGGTGTTTCAGCAACGGCTGCGAGCATCCGGTATCCCTGTCGCGGCGGAGCATTGGACATCATGCCTGCCGAGTAGGTTCCGCTGACATCAACCAATGTCAGGTCCATGCCACCAATCTGCTTCTTCTGGGTCTTAGCCTTATCTTTCGAGGAGGATCCGTCCGGTTGAGAGATTTGGCCAATCCAGCGTTCAATATTGGCCTCGACAGACCCACCCTGGCCTGGGCCAAAGTAAAACACCGCGAGCTCACCATCCTCTCCATCTCCTGCTACCTTTGGCAGGCTATACTGTGCTTTTCGCATCGACGAAGAAGGCGATTGCTCAGTCCACTCGACGGGAACCCTGGCCTTGATCGGTCCAAAGGTCTTTGCGGTTCCGCTGCCTGAGGTACTGATTGCCGCTGAAACCGGCTGCGACGAAGCTGCGGGTGCCTCGGGTGGCGCAGATGTTCTGGTTGCCTCCGGCTGCGTGCTGCAACCCAGCCAAAGCAGCGATACCAAGATGAGAAGGGCGAAACTCTCGATCCGGCTGATACCTGCCAAGCGGTGTGTTCCTTTCATTCCGTAAGCTCCTTGATTGTCCCAAATTTCCGATCTAGAGGAGGTTCCGTTTGATCCGGTAGTGCTTGATCAGCCTCTCTACATCCCCATGATGTTGTAGCCGCAGTCAACGTACAATACCTCACCCGTGACGCCCGAAGACATGTCGCTTGCCAGGTAAACTCCAGTATCGCCAAGTTCCTTCCCCTGCACGTTGCGCCTCAGGGGAGCATGCTCTGCATGGTATTTCAGCATGTCTCCGAAACCGCCTATGCCACGTGCCGCCAGTGTGTTCACGGGCCCGGCGCTGATGGCGTTGACCCGGATGCCCTGCGGCCCAAGATCGTAGGCTAGATAGCGGACATTCGCTTCCAGTGCGGCCTTGGCGACACCCATCACATTGTAGTGTGGCACCACCTTCTCTGCTCCGTAGTAACTGAGCGTCAGCATGCTCCCTCCTTCTGTCATCAAAGGCACTGCAGCTCGCGCAATGCCCAACAGAGAATAAGCGCTGATGTCCAACGCGGTGCGGAAGGCTTCGCGTGAAGTGTTGACAAAACGTCCTTCTAACGCCTCACGCGGTGCAAAAGCGACGCTGTGAAGAATCAAGTGAATCTTCCCGAACTCCTGACCCGCCTGATCGAACACCGCCTGGATTTCATCGTCTCGCGTGACGTCACACGGAAACACCGGGTTTCCCGCACCCAGGCTGGCAGAGAGTTCCTGAACGTTCTCCTTGAGGCGTTCCCCCTGGTAGGTGAAGGCGAGCTTCGCTCCGGCTTGGTGCCAAGCCTGAGCAATGTTCCAGGCAATGCTGCGCTTGTTGGCAACCCCAAAGATGATGCCCACTTTATCTTTCAGCATGGTGCGCTCCTGTGAGAATTCGCGCAGAGAGTATCAGGAGGCGTTGTGCGAGGCAAGAGGACTTGCGGTTCTACTTCGACAGTACGAGAGGAACAAACGGAGCCTGCTGGCACGGGCCAATTTAGGCATAAATATTTGGCGGGAAAGGCCGATGAAGTATCCAACAGCTGCACTGCAAAAGGTCAAAGGACAATCTCAATGGACGACAAGTCTTCTGAACGCCTAAGAATGAACCGCTCCGCTCGCCGGGTTCGGCAAAACTCCAAGCTCATCATTGACGGCCAGGATCTGTTGGGCTACCCCTTCTCTGAGGATGCTCTGACCTTCGATATCAGCGCCAGCGGCGTTTCGTTCTACATCAAGAACCGACCGTGGGTTGAAGATTCATTGGAAATTACCATCTATCCCGCTGAGGCGCGCGACACAGCCTACTTGTCTGGCCGCAAGAGGCGAGGCAAGGTGGTACGCACCGGTGTGATTTCCGAAGATAAAGTGTTCGTGGCGGCGCGCTTCGAGAATTAAGGGGATTAGGCGCTTAGGGGCAACACTTGGAAAAATTGTTTTTCATGTTCATGCCGCGATCCCGAGTTCGTGGAACAGGCCCCGCATGCCGACACGCAGAGCTTCATAGTGGTGGTCCAGGCGTGTT
>Ga0187893_10000580_pt1 | contig 94349 bp, 80 predicted proteins | sample MA1701074metaG_FD_139574 | JGI IMG/M metagenome (GOLD analysis project Ga0187893, IMG submission 139574) | White microbial mat communities from a basaltic lava cave in the Kipuka Kanohina Cave System on the Island of Hawaii, USA - MA170107-4 metaG ... | reverse complement strand
CTGGTCCTCCGGTTGTTCAAGGCGACGGCTGACTTGGTCGCATGTGGCTCTGGCCTCCGGGAACCTGCGGGAGCTAACCCACGTCTCAGCGGAGGGCCAGCCCAGTCATAACTTCTAGGCAGCGAGGCGATGTACTGGTCTCACCCGCCTTGGCCTTCAATGGGCTCCGAGTCCTACGAAGCACCATTGTCGCAGGGCACCGTAGTCGAGGGCCGTAACTCGTTGCCAGACCACGCGTTGTGAGCCACGTTCCCGGCAATGAAGATCCGAGATGTTCTCCGCCTGCTCCGGAACGACGGCTGGTATCTTGCCAGAACCTGCGGCAGCCACCAACAATTCAACTATCCGACGAAGCCGGGACTGGTGACCGTTGCTGGCCAGTCGGGGATGATCCGGCGCCAGGAACGTTGAATAGCATCCTCAAGCAAGCGGGGCTGAAAGAGTGAAGATCCTAGTCGTGGTCGAGGCCACCGAAGCCGGCTTCTCAGCGTATTCCCCGGACCTGCCTGGATGCGTGGCCACCGGGGCATCGCGGGCCACTGCGGAGCAGCAGATGCGGGAAGCCATCGAGTTCCACCTCGAGGGTCTCCGCGCTGATGGCCACGCCCTGCCGCAGGCGAGCAGCTACGCGACCATTATCGAGGTCGCTGCCTAACAACGAATGCAGCAGACGAGCGCACCCATGTGCGCCTTGGGCGCAAGCGCGCCCGCAGCCGACCGCCGGTTCGTTATGGCGACGGGCATCGGCCGGGCGCCGTCGACCTTAACGAGCGTCGACTTGGTCGAATGATCTCAACTCGGCCTCCGCTGCAAACCGCCTCGCCGGAGCTGCTGTTCGTCGCCGACGCTCATGACCAGCCAGTGGAAATGAGATGAGATTGCTTCTTCCCGCCCTACTCCTCTTAACCGCTTGCGACCGTCGGGCCGAGTCGGAGATTCTCGCCACTCGGACCGACAGCGTCGGGATCGAGCTCATCGTTAACCCTGCTCCCGCTTGGCTGCCAGATGAAGGCTGGCGAATCGACGAGGAACCGGTGCTCCAGATCGGTCACCGACCTGACGGCGACCCGCATTATGACCTTCTCAGGCTCAGTGCCGGGACAGTGCTCAGCAATGGTGAGATCGTCGTACTCATGGGCGCCAGCCGTCAGGCCCGGATGTTCGGTCCGCAGGGCGAGTGGCTTCGGGACATCGGCCGAGAGGGCGCCGGCCCCGGCGAATTGCGCCGGGTGGGCGCGATGAGCATATCGGGCGATACGCTTTTCATCCCGGACGGGCAACTGAGAAGGCTGAACGCCTTCAGTCTCAGCGGGGCGTTCCTGAAATCGTGGCAGTACCTCATTGCGGAGGGGATCGGGAGCCTTCCTCCCAGCCACCGCCTCCAGGACGGAAGCTGGATCGTTTCCGCGGGCCTCCCCTTCAGAGCGGAAGACCTCTCCCCCGAGGGGGTGCTGCGTCAGAGAATTCGGTTCTATCGTGTCGGTGCAGATCTCTCTGTGCTTCTCGACACGATCGCCGAGACAGCCGGCCGTGAGCTGGCGGTTTCGCCTGTGAGTGGAACCGACGACGTGCGAGCCATGGTTGAGTCAGCCGTTCCGGCACCTCTGGGTCGGTCCTCGCCAGTGACCGCGGCGGCCGATCGATTTGCCTGGGGTGACAACTCCGTCCCGGAGGTCCGGTTTCACGCGGCTGACGGCTCCCTGCGTCGCATCCTCCGATGGGCCGCTCCGGCCATTCATGTGGATGCGGCACTGCTCGAGCGGGTGAAGCGGGCGGCCTTGGCACGAGCCGACGGCGACGACGCAGCCCGACGGTCCATCGAGTCCCAGTACGCCCATCCGTCGCCTGCCCCGGTCGTGCCGTACTTCAGCGACCTCCGTTTCGACACCAACGGAGCCCTCTGGGTCCAGGAGCATGCCCTGTCGCCAGACGACGCCGTGCACTTCCGAATCTTTCGCTCCGATGGCCAGTACCTCGGACGGCGCACTCTGCCGGCACGGCACCGGGTGCTCGAGATCGGGCACGACCGACTTTTGACGGTCTGGCAGGATGCCGACGATCTTGAGTACCTGCGCATCTATCGACTAGATCGTGCCGCGCCATAACCCTCGCTTGCAGCAGCCGAGCCCCCACACGCCTCGGCCGCCGCGGGATAAGTGTAGTCTTGGTTCCGCGGCAGCCCACGGCAGGGGATCGCTGCCGAAGCGCAATGCGTTAGGCGCAACACGGAGGCGACCCATGACCCAGCCGCCACGCGAGCCCTTCCAGCTCTCGGCCGTGATCGGCGACCGCCTAGTCGAGACGAAAGCGCCGCCGGCTGTCCAACTGCTGGGGATGGTCAGGCGTGGCGAGATCTGGCAGGAAGCGTCGATCTACCCGACTACCGCAGAGTATCCGCGAGCGAGCATCAGCTTTCGCGAGCCCCACGGCTTCGTCCTCCAGTGCGATGAGGACGAGAGCTGCGTGAGCGACTTTCTTGCTCGGGCGGACGACCTCTCAGATCCCCACATCGACATCGAGCTCGGCGGTCAGGCCCTTGAGGGCTGGCCGCCGGAATTATTTGTGTCGGAGGCTCTCGCGACTGAGGCGCTTGAGTGGTTTCTAGGCTCCGGCAAGCAGAAGCCCGATCTTCGCTGGGTGAGGATCGTGCGGCGGCGCCGCAGCTCGTTCCCTCTCCGTTGGGCAGCCGAAGCGAGGTTCAGGTGAACGTCCGCTCACCCGTGGGAGGCGCCATGAGTCGCGAGCGAGTCAATCGGATCAGTGGCCACGTCATCTTGGCCCTATCGCTGTTCGCGCTGCTCCTGGTCGGCGGCGCCACGGTGCTTGCCCTACTTGGGAAGTTCACGCCGGCCCCCGATGGTGACGAGGGCACAGCAGCTCATCTCTTCCAACTCAGCGTCGTGCTGCTCGGCCCGACCGGCCTGACTTTCCTTGGTACGGCCGACTGGCGCCGCCCGTGGGCCGTGGCGAAGCGCCTTGTGTTGCCAGCGGTCGCGCTGGCCGTCGCGTTCACCGTGCTGTACTTCATGGAGCACCCGGGGTAGGGAGCGTGCCGGCATCTGGCCGAGTCGTCGCGACCCAGCTATGCCGGGTGGCCACCCGGAACTTACAGGGGGTCCCGTTCGGCGGGGCCCCCCCTGATCCGGTGACGCTGGGCCTGGTGGCTGTGGTGATGGCGGCGGTGGGGATCATCGCCTGTTGGATCCCGGCGCTGCCGGCCGCGAAAAACGATCCCTGGGTTGCTGTGAGGATTCCCTAACGTTCGTCCGAGCGACCACCTTTGCGCTACCGAAGGAGCACCCGATGAAGTACGTCGATGGATTCGTGATTCCGATCAAGAAGAAGAACCTGGCCGCCTATTCGAAAATGGCCAAGCTGGGGGCCAAAGTCTGGCGGGAGTACGGCGCGCTCGAGTACCGGGAATGCGTCGGGGACGATCTGAAGATCAAGGGGATGCTCACATCATTCCCAGCCAAGTTCAAGCTCAAGCCGAACGAGACCATCGTCTTCTCGTGGATCGTCTACAAGTCGCGAGCCCATCGCGACCGGGTCAACGCGAACGTGATGAAGGACCCGCGGATGAACAATTTTGACCCGAAGGCGACGCCCTTCGAGTTCAAGTCGATGCTGATGGGCGGGTTCAAGGTCATCGTCGATCGCTGATCGGCGGCGGAGGAGGACGAGTGGCTCTGGGGTCGGGATCCGACGCCCGGCATCGTCTCGGTTTGGGGCCGAGGGTGACGGATCGGCGATCGTCTGGCGTCGGATCGGGAAAACCGGCGAGTTGATCCGGGAGGTAGCCCGCTTTCGTCCCTGGCTCCTCCTCGATTGAATCGACGACCGCCAAATCCTCGGGCTCCGACCTCGCGCCCGAGGGAACGCGCAGCCTCCCATTGCGTGCCGTCACCCATGGTTTTATACTGAACCGTATGGTGCAGTATAGCCACCCCCACTTCGATGCCTCGTTCGGCGCGCTCTCGGACGCCACCCGACGCGGCGTTCTGGAGCAACTCGGGCGGGCGGACGCTTCGATCACAGCCCTTGCCGACAGGTTTCACATGACCCTTACGGGCATGAGGAAACATGTGGGCGTCTTGGAGCAAGCGGGGCTCGTCCGCACGGAGAAGGTTGGGCGCGTGCGGACCTGCAAGCTCGGGCTGCGCGCACTGGAAGAAGAGGCGGCATGGATCGAGAGGTATCGCCAGCTCTGGGCGGCGCGCTTCGACGGGTTGGACATTGTTGTCGAGGAATTGAAACGGAAGGAGAAAGCAAGTGGACGTAGGCAGAGAACCTGAAGCCACCCCCCGCACGAGGGTGGAGCGGAAGTCCGAGCGCGAACTCGTCGTCACACGTACCGTCAACGCGCCTGCGCGCCTCGTGTTCGAGGCGTGGACCAAGGCGGAGCTATTCAGGAGGTGGTGGGTACCAAAGTCGTATGGGCTGACCCTGCTTTCCTGCGAAATGGATGTTCGCGTTGGGGGGCAGTATCGGTTGGTGTTTCGCCACGAAGATTCCACGATGGAGTTCTTCGGCACGTACCTCGAAGTGGCACCGCCCTCGCGCCTCGTTTGGACCAACGAGGAAGGTGACAACGGCGAGACCGTCACCACGGTGACCTTCGATGACAATGCAGGCAAGACGTTGTTGGTCGTGCACGATCGCTATCCTTCGAAAGAAGCGCTCGCCTCCGGATCGACGGGCGCGCTGCCCGAGGCGCTCGACCAACTCGACGAGCTTCTCGCCAGCCTGGGATCAAGTACGGGGACAGAATGACCCAGCCAAGCCATCAAACAATCGCTTCCGGGCGGCGTTCAGCAGTGCGGAAGACGGCTTTCCTCCTAATGACGCTCATGACGACTGACCTGTCGGCGCAGCAGAAGCCAACGACGGGCTACGCGCCAGTCAATGGCCTCCACATGTACTACGAAGTCCACGGCCGCGGCGAACCGGTGGTGTTGCTTCACGGCGCGTTCATGACCATCACCAACAACTGGGACGGGTGGATCGGCGAGCTCTCCAAAACCCGGAAAGTCTTTGCCGTCGAAATGCAAGGTCACGGCCGGACGGCGGACGTCCCACGCGATATCATCCCCGAAAACCTCGCCGACGACGTGGCCGCGCTGCTCGATTATCTCGAGATCCCGCGAGCGGACCTCATCGGCTACAGCATGGGCGGAGCCGTGGCGATGCAGGTTGCGATCCGCCATCCGGACAAAGTGCGCAAGGCGGTCATCATTTCATCCACGTTCCGCCGTGACGGCCCGGTCCCGGAAGGGCGCGAAGCTCTCCAGAGCCTCACGGCGGAACTCTTCAAAGGCTCGCCCATTGAAGACGAGTACAAGAAGCTGAGCCCGACGCCGGATGCCTTTGTGAGCTTCGTCCAGCACATGGTCGCCTCGGCCTCGAAAGACCCCGACGTCGGAGCCGACCAGCTCAAAGCCACCCCGGCGCCGATGTTCTTCATTCACGGCGACGCCGACGGCGTGCGGCTCGCGCACGTCGCGGAAATGTTTCGCCTAAAGGGTGGCGAGATCCACGGCGACATGAGGCCGCGGTCCGCGTCGCGATTGGCCATCTTGCCCAACACCACTCACGTGACATTGATGCAGCGCATGCCGATCATCGTCCCAATGGTGAACGACTTTCTCGACGCGCCAGCCCCACCTCAGCCGACCCAACGACCTCAGTACCGAGGCACCGCAGCGTCCACGTCTCGACCCCAGGCGAGAATCCCACCAGCCAGGTTGCGCACTCCGCCGAAGCCTGCTTCCACCAGCTGCTGCGCCGCTCGAGCGCTCCGGCTGCCACCCTTGCAGTAGACGACGATCTCCCGATCACGCGGCAGCCGGCCGAGCGAGCCAGCCAGCTCGCCCAAGGGGATCAGCTCGGCCCCCTCGATCCGCCCGATGGCCCACTCGTGTGGCTCCCGCACGTCGAGCAAAAAGGGCCCCTCGCCCCGTCGCCGAGCGGCCGCCAAATCGACCGCCGTCACGTCCACCACAGCGGACCCCCCGGTCTCGCAGACGACGTTCTCCTCCACCAACTCTCGAATCGTCCGGGTGCCGCAGGCCGGACACTCCGGATCCTTGCGGACCTTCACTCGGCGGAACCTCATGTCGAGTGCGTCGACGAGGAGCAACTCGCCGATGAGCGGCCGGCCGATCCCCACCAGGAGCTTGATGGCTTCGGTCGCCTGAATCGTCCCAACCAGACCAGGCAGCACCCCCAGCACGCCACCCTCGGCGCAATTGGGAACGGCCCCGACCGGCGGCGGGGTCCGAAAAAGGCACCGGTAGCACGGCCCTTTGGCCGCCGCGAAGACCGACGCCTGGCCCTCGAACCGGAAGATGCTGCCGTAGGCGTTAGGCACGCCGAGCAGCACGCAGGCGTCGTTGACCAGGTAACGGGTCCCGAAGTTGTCGGTTCCGTCGACGACGACGTCGTAGCCCCGAATGATCTCGAGGGCGTTGCCGGCCGACAGCCGGGTTTCGAAGCGCTCGATCCGAACAAGGGGGTTCAGGTCGAGGAGCCGGGCTTCTGCCGACTCGATCTTGCCCCGCCCGATGGTGCTGGTGCCGTGGAGGATTTGCCGCTGAAGATTACTGGCATCGACGACATCGAAATCCACCAGCCCGAGGTGGCCGACTCCGGCCGCGGCGAGATAGAGGGCCACCGGCGATCCGAGGCCGCCGCAACCCACCACCAACACCCGCGAGCCCTTCAGCCGCCGCTGGCCGGCGAGGCCAACTTCGGGAAGAATGACGTGCCGGCTGTAGCGGAGCAGTTCCTCCTGGCTCAGCCCGGCGTCGAAAGCGGTCGTCATCTCAGCCTCCCGCGATCGCCGAGATCACGGTGATCTCGTCGCCGGAGCGGACCGGGGTATCGAGGCCCTGCAACAACCGAGCATCTTCGTCGTTGAGATAGATCGCCACGAACGCGTTACCAGGGGCCGTCGCCTCGGCGAGTCGCTTCTCGAGATCGGGGAAGTCCCGGACCAAGTGACCGAGGGCCTCGCCGACGGTCGAGCCGGCGACCAGGTGGGCCCGGACGCCGCCGGCATGGCGGGCGAGGACCGTGGGGATCGTGAGGGTGATTGTCATCGTTGTTTTCCTCAATGGTTAGGCGGCTTCGATGACCCGGACGACGTCGCTCAGGCGCGGCGACGTGACGGGGAGGCCGAGTGGCTCGATCGGCACGGCATCGGGGGTCTTGAGCCCGTGGGCGGTGATGCAAACCACCACTTCATCGTGCGGACGGAGCCTGCCGGCCCGCGCCAGCTCGAACGCCGCGGCGACGGTGACGCCCCCCGCAGTCTCCGCGAAGATGCCGGTGGTTGCGGCCAAGACGCGGATCCCCTCGACGAGCGCCTCCTCCGAGACGGCCGCGGCCCATCCGCCCGACTCGGTGATCGACCGGAGGGCCCGCGCTCCATCCGCCGGAGCCCCGATCGCCAGCGACCGCGCGATCGTTCGCGGCTTGACCGGCGTGATCCGGGCCGCGCCGGCTTCGAGGGCGTGAACGATCGGGGCGCAGCCGGCCGCCTGGGCGCCGAAGAGCCGGGGCGACGGGCCCTCGACCAGGCCGGCCGCCAGCGCGTCGCCGAACCCTTTGTGGAGCTTGCTCAGCAGGGAGCCGCCAGCCATCGGCGCGATCACCGCGTCCGGCAACCGCCACCCGAGTTGCTCGGCGATCTCGAAGGCGACCGTCTTCGATCCCTCGCCGTAGTAGGGCCGGAGGTTGACGTTGACGATCCCCCACGCCAGCCGATCGGCCAACTCCACGCAGAGGCGATTGACGTCGTCGTAGGTACCGCGGATTCGGAGCAACCGGGCCCCGTGAACCGCCGCCGCCACGATCTTCGCCGGCTCGAGATCCTCGGGAACCAAAACCCAGGCTGGGATTCCCGCACGGGCGGCGTGGGCGGCCACCGCGATGGCCAGGTTCCCGGTCGAGGCGCAGGCCACCGTGGAACAGCCGAGCGCCGCCGCCGCGTTGAGCGCGCTCGCGACCACCCGGTCTTTGAACGAGAGGGTCGGGTGCGACACCGTGTCGTTCTTGATCCAAACCCGGGCAACGCCCAACCGCGTGGCGAGCCGGGGCGCGTCGACCAAGGGAGTAAACCCGGTGTCGAGCGAATGAACCGGCTCGCCGTCGAAAGGGAGCCACTCACGGTACCGCCACAGCGATGGCGGCCGAGCGGCGATGTCGGCTCGGGATGGGAGCGGTCGCGAGGGCTGATATACTGGCTCGAGCGGTCCGAGGCACTCGGAGCAGACGGCTCGGGGCGCCGGGTCGATGGTGAGGCCGCAATGAGCGCACCGCAATGGCACCAGGCGGACCAACGGAACTGCGGAGACGACGGGCATTCCAGAGACTTTCCGCCGCACTGCCCGCGGAGTCGTCTCATGGCCCAGGGGAAAACACGAACGCCCGGTGCCAAAGAAGACACGCGAGCGCGTGGCTTTTTAGCTGTTTTTTTACGTGGCCAGCAATACGCCGCAAATCGCCACGAACTTCGATTGTCGGAGCAACACTAGCACGAGGCGCGAAAACCCGCAAGGCCGACCGCCGGCTCCGCCCTCGATCGCACCCGATCCGCCGCCGATTCGCCTATCCGCCCTATCCGCCCTATCCGCTCTATTTTCCCCCATGCCCGAGCTTCCCGACATCGTCACGTACCGCGAGGCGCTCGCGGAACGGATCGTCGGGCAACGGCTCGAGGCGGTTCGGCTCAAGTCGCCGTTTCTTCTCCGCTCGGTCGAGCCGCCCCTCTCGGCCGCCGCTCAGCGCACGGTGGTTGGGGTGAGCCGCCTCGGCAAGCGGATCGTCATCGATCTCGAGGCCGATCTCTTCCTGGTCATTCACTTGATGATCGCCGGCCGCCTCCATTGGAGGCCCCCGCAACCCAAGATCGGGAGCAAGCTCGCGCTGGCGTCGTTCGAATTTCCCGTTGGAGCGTTGCTTTTCACGGAAGCTGGGTCGAAGCGCCGAGCCTCGCTGCACGTGGTGGGATCGCGGGACGGGTTGGCACAGTTCGACCGGGGAGGCCTCGACGTCCTCACCGCCTCTCGCCAGGCCTTCGCCGAGCGGCTCACTGGCGAGAATCACACCCTCAAACGGGCCCTGACCGACCCGCGAAGCTTCGATGGGATCGGGAACGCCTACTCGGACGAGATTCTCCACGCCGCTCGGCTCTCTCCCCTGAAACTGACGAAGAATCTAACCGGCAATGAGATCGGTGGACTTCACGACGCCTGCCGCCGAGTCCTCTCGCTCTGGATCGATCGGCTCCGGTCGGAGCGGGAGGGCGAGTTTCCCGAACGGGTCACCGCATTTCGCCCGGAGATGGCGGTGCATGGGAAGTTCGGGAAGCCGTGCCCCGACTGCGGCAGCCCGGTTCAGCGGATCCGCTACGCCGACAACGAAACCAATTACTGCGCTCGTTGTCAGACCGACGGCCGGCTGCTCGCCGATCGGGCGCTGTCGCGGCTCCTGAAGAAGGACTGGCCTCGATCTCTCGACGAGGCCGACTGACTTCCGCGGAGCTAGCGGCGGGCCGCCACGAACTCGGCCCTCGCCTTGGCAATCAAGCCTCGAAGCTCGACCAGCCGATCGGTCACGTCCTTGCCAAGCCGCTGGTCGGCCTGGTTCGTCATGCCGTAGAGAAAGGCGGTCTGTTCCACGAGCCGCGGGGTCGGGTAGCGAGTCGAGTCGGCGGTGAGCTTCGCCGCCAGTGCGGTCAGCGCGGGGTTGTCGGCCTGCTTTCGGGCGTCGGCCACCTCCGTCGCGAGCCCCCGGACGTCGTCGACCAGGTCCCGGGCCGCCAGCGCCGTCGCCAACTGGTGCTCGAGGTCGAGTTGGGTCACCCCGTCACGGACCACCCGCGGATCGGGGAGCACTCGGAATCGCCGAGTCGCGGTCCAGTCGCCGACTGTTAGGCGGACTTGATAGCCACCTGGGACCACCCAGGGACCTTGCCGGCCGGCCCGTTGCGGGTTGGCGTCCCACGGCCCCGCGAGGGCGAAGTTCCACCGGAACCGGTGATGCCCCGCGGTCCTGGGAAGCCGAGGCGTCCCGACTCGTTCCAGCGACGGCCGCCGCATGCCTGGCTGGGCCGGCGGCTGATCGCGCTCGCCGAGAGCCTCGCTCGAGAATCGGCGGAGCAGTTTTCCGGTTCCATCGAGCACGTCGAGGGTCACCTCGCCACTCGGCTCCCGGGTCAGCGTGTAATCGAAGTACATGCCGGGAGCCGGATACTCCGGATCGCCAGCGTCGCGGGAACCCACCCCGAGCCCGAATCCTCCGCTCGAGGCATACCGGAGTCGGAGGGCATCACGCGGAGTGAAGAGATGGGCCGGGGCGTCGGCCGGGGTGGCGGGAAGCTGATGGAGCGGCGAGAGGTCGTCGAGAATCCAGAACGACCGGCCCATCGTCGAGACGACCAGGTCCTTCCGATGAACCACCAGGTCGGTCACCGGGGTGACGGGAAGGTTCTGCTGAAACGCCTGCCAGGTGACGCCGTCATCGAACGAGACGAAGAATCCGAACTCGGTCCCGGCGTAGAGAAGCCCTTCCCGACTGGGGTCCTCCCGCACCACTCGGGTCGGATGGTCGGCGGGAATGCCGTTGGAGCCCGACGTCAGGCGGGTCCAGGTGGCGCCGTAGTCGGTGGTCCGATAGATGAAGGGCCGCCAATCGCCTAACAGGTAGCGATAGGCCGCGAAGTACCCCTTCCCGCGGCGGTGCGGCGACCACTCGACGTTCTGGACTCGGCCGCCGGGGGGAAGGTCGGCCGGGGTGACGTTCCGCCAGGTGAGCCCGCCATTGCGGGTCAGGTGCACCGGCCCGTCGTTGGCCCCGACCAAGATGGCGCCCGGTTCGAGAATCGACTCCCTGACCGAGTAGATCGTGCTGTAATACTCCTCGCCGGTGATGTCACGGGTGATCGGCGTTCCGGAGGGGACCTGCCCGATCGGGGGGTTCGCGGTCAGGTCCGGCGAGATCTTTGCCCAAGTCTTTCCCTCGTCGGTCGTCTTGTAGAGATACTGCGAGGCGTGGTAGACGACCCTGGACGAATGCGGCGAAACGTGGATCGGGGAGACCCGTTGGAACCGGTTCAGCATCTCCTGCGGATCGTGGCCGTACAGATCGCGCGCCCCGACCCAGTAGATCTGCTCCTGACCGGTGCGATGGTTGTAGCGGCTGAACTGGCCCTTGCAATTGGAGTAGAACACGTCGGGGTCACCCGGCTTCGGGATCGCCGGCCCGGTTTCGCAGCCGCCGATCTGTTTCCACCACCCAGCCGGCTGATCGGGAGACCAGGTCGTGGGCGGGAGGCTCGGCACGCCGATGGTCGAATTGTCCTGCTGACCGGCATAGAGCCAGTAGGGCACCTGATCGTCGACCGCCACTTGGTACAGCTCGGCCGTCGGCTGGTTCAGTTGGGTCGACCAGGTCTTGCCATCGTCCAGCGTGATGTTGGCGCCGCCGTCGTTCGACTGGATCCAGATACTCGGGTTCTTCGGGTTGATCCACATGTCGTGGTTGTCGCCGTGCGGCACCGAGCGGCGCTGCCACGTCTTGCCGCCGTCGGTCGACATGAAGAATCCGGTCGAATTGACGAACAGCCGATCGGCGTTGGTGGGGTCGGCGTCGATATTGGTGTAGTAGAAGGGCCGATCGAGCAGACTCGCTTGGGTGCTCACCAGCCGCCATGAGGCCCCCCGGTCGTCGCTCCGATAGACGCCCCCCTGGCCGACGGGCGCCTCGACGAGCGCGTACACCCGGTTCGGGTCGGCGGCCGAGACCGCCAGGTCGATCTTCCCGATCAGTCCATCGGGCAGGCCACTGGCGAGCTTGCTCCAGGTGACACCGCCATCGATGCTCTTGTAGATCCCGCCCTCGCGGGCGCCGCTGATGATGGTCCACGGCTTTCGCTCGGCCCGCCACATGGTGGCGTAGACTTCGCGCGGATTGCCCGGTACGAACTCAAGATCGGCGGAACCGGTCGAATCGGACACGAACAACGTCTTGGTCCAGGTCCTGCCTCCGTCGCTCGAGCGGTAGACTCCCCGATCCGGACTGGGGCCGAACGCATGGCCGATCGCGGCGACCAGCACGACATCGGGGTCGGTCGGGTGAACGATGACGGCGCCAACCTGGCCGATCGCGCCCAATCCCTGGAACCGCCAGGTTTTCCCGGCATCGATCGACTTGTAGATCCCCCGTCCGCCGATCACGTTGCTGCGAATGCCGTCGGAGCCGGTCCCGACGTACACGACGTTAGGGTCCGAGTCGGCGACATCGATGGCCCCGATCGAGGCGGTCGCGAAGAACCCGTCGGAGACGTTTTCCCATCCGGCCCCGGCGGTGGTCGTTTTCCAGACTCCACCTCCGGTGCTGCCCATGTAGAACGTGGACGGCTGGTCGGTGACGCCGGCGACGGCGGTGACTCTCCCCCCCCGACTCGGGCCCACCATCCGAAAGCGGAGGTCCGACAGTCCGCCCGGCGAATTGCCGCCGGCTTGCGCTCCCACCGATCCGGGGAGGAGGCCGAGGACCAACACGAGACCCATCGGAAACCGTCCACAAGCGCGCATCGTCATCTCTCACAAGGGGTTACGAGAACGGGGCGGGACGCCAGCCGGTAAGATATCACCCCGCCGGCGTCGGCACATCATGTGCACCTGCCGGCGGCGACACCGGACCGATTTCACTTGGGGAGCGACCGATGATTTCGAATCTCGTGGTGGCCAGGTTCCGCGACGGCCGAACCCTCAAGGGCACCAGCCTCAACGTCGACGTGACCAAACCCACGTTTCACATTCGGACCCAGGATCAGGGGGCGATCGAGGTCCGTCTGGTCGACCTGAAGGCGCTGTTCTTCGTCAAGGACCCGACCGGCAACTCGGCTCACCACGAAGCCATCGCGCCCACCGAGGGCGATCCCCGGTTGGTCGGCGCCCGGAAGATCGCGGTCAAGTTCGACGACCGCGAAACCGTCGTCGGAATGGCGAATCGGTTTCCGCCCCTCGGGAATTTCTTCTTCATGATCCCGATCGACCCGAAGAGCAACAACATCCGAATCCTCGTCAATCGGGCCGCCACGGTCAGCATCACCGAAGCGACCGTGCCCACGCTTCGTTAGGCGACTACCGCCCCAGCTGATTTTCCCGAATCGCCCGGAACTCGCTCCCCGGTCGCCACTCCGGGAACTTGGCTCCGTTTGCGACCCACACCCCGACCGTCGCGAGCATCTGGATGTCCTCGACGGCGCCAGCCAGGTCCCACGTCGGCTTGACCTCGTCCGAGGGCTTGTGGTAATCCTCCGCCACGTATCGCTCCCGGGCCTTGATGCCGAAGTCGGCCGGCTGGCCGAGATACTCGATGCCGCTTTCGGCGTAGAGCGCCGGCACTCCCTGCTTGGCGAAGTTGAAGTGATCCGAGCGATAGTAATAGCCCTTTTCGGGCTCGGGGTCACCGCGGATGACGCGTTGCTGCCCGGCGGCGGCCGCGGTCACCAAATCGTCGAGCTCCGACGCGCCGAGGCCGATCACCGTGACATCCTTGGTCCGGCCATCGAGGTTGAGCCCGTCGATGTTGATGTTGGCGAGCGTCTTGGCCAACGGATAGAGCGGCGTGACCGAGTAGTACTGGGAGCCGAGGAGACCCTGTTCCTCGGCGGTGACCGCGAGAAAGAGGATCGACCGCTTCGGGGCCGGGTCGAGCTTCTTGAGCGCCCGGGCCAGCGAGAGCAACGCGGCCGTGCCGGAGGCGTTGTCGAGCGCCCCATTGTAGATCGAGTCGCCGTCGACCTTGTCCCCGATCCCAAAGTGATCCCAATGGGCCGTGTACACGACGTACTCGTCCCGCCGTTGGGGATCGCCGCCAGGTAGCTTGGCCACTACGTTGCGGGAGTCGACCGTGCGGAGCCGGTTCTTGATCGTCATCGACGCGGTGAGGCCTAACGATACCGGCGCAAAATCCCTGGTCGCCGCCTTGGCCTGGAGCTGGTCGAAGGGCTGGCCAGCCATGGAGAACAGCGCCTTGGCCTGATCGAGGGTGATCCAGCCTTCGATCGCCGACCGGTTGAGGTTCTTGTCGGGAGTCACCAGGTCGAACTGTTCCCCGGTCTTTCCTTGCACCACCACGAAGGGATACCCCGCCGGCCCGGTCTCGTGGACGATCAGCACGGCCGCGGCCCGGTGTCGCATCCCCTGCTCGTACTTGTAGGTCCACCGACCATAGTAGGTCATCGCCTTCCCGCCGAACTGAGTCGAGTCGGCGAGCGGCGGGTCGTTCACCAGCATCACCAGAGTCTTCCCCGCCAGGTCGGCGCCCTTGTAGTCGTCCCACTCGAACTCGGGCGCCTCGACCCCATAACCAACGAAGACCAATTCAGAATTGGCGATCGACACCGAGTCCGTCACGTGTTTCGTCCAGGCGACGACGTCGCTCTTGAAGCGGAGGGTTCGCCGCTGGCTGCCCTTCGCCACGGTGAGTTCGGTGGTCGGGTCCGGGGTGATGCCCACCAGCGGAACTTTCTGAATGAAGGTCCCATCGGGGTTGCCGGGTTCGAGACCGATCGAGCGGAACTCGCGCTCGAGAAACTCGACCGTTCGGTCCTCGCCCGGCGTTCCCGGCCCCCGGCCGAGGAACGAATCGGAGGCCAGCATCGTGATGTCGGCGAGCAAAGAGGGGGCGTCGATCGCTTGGGCTACTCTGGCGGGCAGCGGCGGTCGATCGACCGTCGCGGGTTCATTGGCTCGGCACCCGATCCCGAGTCCAAGCAGAAGGGCCAGCCGTCGTCCGGAAAGCGCCATGACAACCACCTCGTTGGCAAAGAGTGTCGGACCGGGCACCAACGACCGAGGCCGGCGTGTCCGACACCGGCCTCGGCTCAAACCCAACATCCCGACCCGTTAGGGCCCAAAACCAGGCGGCGCCTTTTCTTCTTGCGGCGAGGCGAGCACCCGATAGAAACACCAGATCGCGAGCCCCCAGACGAACCCGAGGGACACGAACATCGTAATCCAGCCGCCGATTCTCATCGCTCAGTCTCCTTGGTCAGTCAGCCGGTTTGGAATCGTCGATGTCGAGGCCGAGTGCCCGCCACCTTGTCTCGCCAATCCTGACCACCACCAGCAGGAAGATCAGGGTCGCCAGGATCGTCAAGACGCCGACCCGCGAACCGGTATTCGCCCAGGCCGCCCGCAGCGAGGGCCCCAAGTTCTGGAGGCAGAACGCGACGAAGATGACGATCAAGTAGGCGGGCGCGACGTACTTCATGATGAACTTGAAGATGGTCGGGATCCGGATCGCGGCTCCATTGTGAATTTCCTTCCATCCGCGCTCGATCCCGAACACCCAGCCGAAGAAAATGATCTGGAACGCCGCCATCACGTAAATCAAGAGCGTCCCCGCCCAGAAGTCGACCGTGTTCCAGAAGGCGCCACCCTGGGTGAACCACAACGTCATCAGGGCGCCAAACGTGCCCATGCAGGCGATCATCCCAGTCGCCTTTCCATGACTCCAGCCCAACGCCTCCTTGAGCGTCGCGACGGCCGGCTGGTACATCGAGAGCGAACTGGTGATCGCCGCCAGGAACAGCATGAAGAACCAGGCCGCCCCGATGAGGTTCTCCAACGCACCCATCCGCGCGAAAACCACCGGCAACGTGGCAAAGCCGAGACTGAAGGAACCGGTCGCCACCGCCGCGGTCGTCCCGCTCACGCCGAGGAAGACGAAGGCGGCGGTGAGGGTGATCAGGCCCCCGAAGCCGACCTCGAACAGCTCGTTGGTGGCGTTGGCCGTGAGCCCGGACAGCGCGACGTCGTCGGTCGGCTTGACGTACGAGGCATAGTTGATGATCACCCCGAACCCGACCGACAGGCTGAAGAAGATCTGGCCGGCCGCGGCGAGCCACGTCTGAGCATTGCCCAATCGGGAGTAATCGGGATTCCACATGTAACCCAAGCCATTCACCACGTTCTGATCCGGCACGCTCGGATCCGGCGTTCCCAAGGTGAGTACCCGGATCAACACGATGACGGCCAACACCGCCATCACCGGCATCGCGTAGGAACAGAACTTCTCGATCCCCTTGGATAGCCCCCGAAACACCAAGGTGATGTTGATCGCGAAAACGGCAACCCACGACAGCACCGTGAATTTGGAATCTCCGGTAAAGAGAATCCCGTCCTGCGTGGCGCCCGTGAAGCCGTTATAGAAGGTCGCCGCGGCCGCCGCCTGCTCGGCAACCGGGACGCCCTGAGGCACCCCGATGCCGCCGCTGAGATACTTGAGAAAGTATCCGAAGGTCCAGGTTTCGATGAAGACGTAATAGTAGGAGACCGCCAACGGGATCAGGACACCGATCACGCCGATGTACCGACCGAAGCTGCTCCTCGAGAACAACCCCATGATCGCCGGGGCGGAATGGAGACCCTTCTTGCCGCCGTAACGACCCATGGCCCACTCGGCCCAACCAATCGGAATCCCCAAAAGGAGCAGCGCGGCAAAGTAGGGGATGAGGAAGGCCCCACCCCCGTTGGCCGCGGCTTGTCCTGGAAATCGCAAGAAGTTTCCGAGCCCCACCGCCGACCCGGAAACCGCCAAGATCACGCCTAGACGAGTACCCCACTGCTCTTTCTGCTCAGAGGTCATAGACTGCGTCCGCTTCAAGGGTGAGGGAAAGGCGTGACGAAAGGCCCCGAGAACCTACGCCCCGTGCCGAGTCTCGTCAACGTATCTTGTTGGGATGATTATCCCCGCACGGGGCCCGGTCGCCTGGGCCTTCGCCGCGCTGGTGATGGCCTCGGTGGCCAGCGCCCAAACTCCTTCCGTCATCATTCAAGGGGCCCGTGTCTGGACTGGCGACTCGACCCTACCCTGGGCCGAGGCGGTGGCCATCGCCGGCGATCGGATCCTCGACGTCGGTCCGGCTGCCCGGATCACCCGCTTGGCCGGGCCGAGCACCCGGGTCTTTCGTCTCGGCGGTGGCTTGGTCACGCCGGGCTTCATCGACAACCACACCCACTTCAACTCGGCCGGCGCTCTCCTCCTCGGCGTCAATCTCCTCGATGTCAGCGACGGGGCCGGGCTCATTCGGCGGGTCCGAGAGGCCCGCGATCGCCTCCCCGCCGGAGCCTGGATGCAAGGGGGCGACTGGGGCGCCTACGAGGCGTGGGCCCAGGGCTCGACCGGGCGCGACTCCACCACGGCAGCCCAATTCCGCCCGACCCGTCAGCTGATCGACTCGATCACGCCGAGCACCCCCGCGCTGCTCGGCAAATGGGACCGAAGCGAGTTCCTCGCCAACGGGCGGGCCCTCCAGGTGGCCGGGCTGTCTTGCGGCGACGAGGGGGTCGAGTGCGACGGCGGCGTCCCGACCGGCCGCCTAACGGCCGCCGCCGCCGACCGGGTCCGCCGAGCGATCCCTCCCAAGACGCTCGACCAGCGGCTGGCGGAGGCCCGGGTGGCCCTCGCGGAGCTTCGCGGCTTCGGGGTGACCACGATTCACGACATCACCCCGCCGGAACAGTTCGAGGTCTACCAGGAGCTGCAGCGGCGCGGCGAGCTGACGACTCGCGTCTACGCCCGCCCGACCCTCGACAAAATCATCGAGCTGCGCGCCCTCGGCATCAAACCGGGGTTCGGTGACGACTGGATCAAGATTGGCGGGCTCAAAGGATTCGTCGACGGCATCATGGGCAACTCGAGCGCCCGGTTCTACGAGCCCTACCTCACCAGCGGCAAGCTCGGCGACTGGCGCACCATGATGGAGCCGCCAGGAAACATGGAACGGCTCCTTTTCCTGGCCGACTCGGCGGGATATTGGCCTCAAGTCCACGCTATCGGCGATCACGGCATCGATACGCTGCTCACGATGTTCGAACGGGTTATCGCGAAGAACGGACCGAAACCGCGCCGATTCCGAATGATCCACACCCAGGTGATTCGTAACGCTGAGGTGGCGGCGCGGATGGCGAGACTCGGCATCATCGCCGAAGTCCAGCCTTATCATGCGATCGACGACATGCGGTGGATGGAACAGCGGATCGGCGCCCGGGCCCGCTGGGCCTACGCCTTCAAGACGCTCCAGCGGGCGGGCGTGCTCCTATCGTTCGGGAGCGACTGGCCCGGCACTAACGCCTCCTGGTACACCACCAATCCCCTGATGGGCATGTATGCGGCAGTCAATCGTCAGACGATCGATGGCCAGCCCGCGGCCGGGTGGTTCCCCGAGGAACGGGTCGACCTCGAAACCGCGCTCCGGGCCTACACGGTCAACAATGCGTGGGCCGCGGGCGAGGAGGATCGCAAGGGGAGGCTGGCGCCCGGCATGCTCGCCGACCTGGTGGTGCTCGATCGCGACATTTTCCGGGAGCCGTCGACCGCGCTGAAAGACGTCAAGGTGTTGCTGACGATGGCCGGCGGGCGAATCGTCTTCGAGCGTCGATGACGGGCAGCTACGCCCGAATCTACGCGGTGGTGCGCAAGGTGCCCCGCGGCAAGGTGGCCACGTACGGCCAAATCGCTCGGCTGTCCGGACGACCGGGCCACGCCCGGCAGGTCGGGTACGCGATGTATGGGCTTCCTGCGGGCACCAACGTCCCCTGGCAACGGATCGTCAACGCCAAGGGCGAGATCAGCCGTCGGTCCCGGGGCGGCGGCGAGTTGACCCAGCGGATCCTCCTCGAGCGCGAAGGCGTTCGCTTCAACGCCCGGGGCCGGATCGACCTCGGCCGCTACGGCTGGGGGCGAGCGACATGACCGTCGCCTTCTCCGCCGCCACCGTCCTCACCTTCGACTGCTACGGCACCCTGATCGATTGGGAGTCGGGAATCCTCGGGGCCCTGCGAAGCGTCCTCCAGCCTCGAGGGATCGAGCGCGGCGACGACGAGCTGCTGACGGCGTTCGCCCGGATCGAGTCGCCGATTCAACAGGGCGAGTTCCGATCCTATCGACAAGTCCTCGACCTCGGCATGCGGGCGCTCTGCCGCGAAATCGGCTTCGAGCCTAACGATCGAGAGGCTGCCGCGCTTTCCCGCAGCCTGCCCGACTGGCGGCCGTTCCCCGATACCGTCCCGGCGCTCGCGCAGTTGGCGACCCGGTTCCGGCTCGGCATCATTTCCAACGTCGACGACGATCTCTTCGTCGGGTCCGCTCGCCAGCTCGGCGTGAAGTTCAATTGGGTCGTCACCGCTCAACAGGTGGGGAGCTACAAGCCGGCCCGCAACAACTTCCACCGGGCCCTGGCCCGGATCGGGAGGCCCTGGAACGAAGTCGTCCACTGCGCCCAGAGCGTGTTCCACGACATCGGCCCGGCGCGATCGTTAGGTCTCCAGACCGTGTGGGTCGATCGCCGGGCCGGCAAGCCCGGCGCCGGCGCCACCCCGCCGGCCAGCGTCACCCCCGACCTCGTGGTCCCGGATCTCGCCAGCCTGGCGCTCGCCGCGACCTGAAACCGCCATCGCCCTACGACGGGCGAGCAAGTCTCTCGTTGGCCAGCCGCAGCTCCTCGATCGACTTCTCGAGCTGCTTCGAGGAGGCCCGAAGCGCCTCTTCGTCCCTTCGGTGGTCGGCCGCCTCCAGTGCCAAGGTCGCGAAATCCGTGAGCGAGGCCGCGAACGCCTCCTCGTCCGAGGTCCAGACCCGCCCCGGCCCTACGTGCTCGACGCAGAGGACCCCCGAAATCGTTCCTCGCCGGATGATCGCGGTGTCGAGCATCGAGGTGATCCCGAGCGGCAGGAGGTAGTCCGCCGCCAGCTCCGAGGTCCGCGGATCGGTCCGAGCGTCATCCGCCACGATATGCCGCCGCTCGTGCAGCGCCGCGAAGTAGCGAGGAGTCCGATCGGCGGCGAGTTCATCCGCCCTCAAGTGGTTACCCAACGCCCGGACGTGAAGATCCTGGCACACCAGCCGGCGGCCCCCGTCCTCGAGCAACCAGACACTGGCCCGTTCGACGCCGAGAAATCCGGCGGCCGTCTCGGTGATCGCCCGGAAGGTCGGTCCTAAATCTCCCGAGGTGAGCGCCGGGTGGCGCGCCAACGCCGCGAGCGCCTCGTTGTGTCGCCGGAGCCGGTCCTCGCGAGCCGCGACCTCATCACGCGCCCGGCCGATCTCGGCGTTGGCCAGCACCAACTCCTTGCGACGCGCGACGATTCGTCCGGCCATGTCGTGAAACGTCGCTGCCAGCACCGCGATCTCCCTCGGCACCGCGAGGTTGGGAGTCCCCAACTCGATTTCCGACGCCACCTCCGTTGCGTTGTGCCGTAAGCGTTCCAGCGGCTCCGCCAGGATCCTCGAGAGCCAGATCGCCAGGAGGCTCGCCAGAAGCGTGGCAACGATCAGCGACAGGACAAAGGAGATTTGGCTTCCAAACACCAGCCACAGCCCGCCAAGGACCAAGGCGCTCGTGAGCACCAGGCCGACGAGCGCCACCATCAGAATGGTGCGAAAAGATGGTCGCCGATCGGCGTCAGCCATGAGTCCCTCGTCCTCCCGGGTGGGCGGTTGGAGTTCCGAAAGGTCGAGTCGATCCCGTCCACCGTCAAACCCGCGCTACCCTTGACAATGCCGAACAAATGCCGAATATTAAACCGAAGAAACACCGAACTGGCGACCCGTGCGTGCACCCGAGAAGAAGGATCAACCGGCTGGCACCCGCCTTTGCCCCGAGTGCAGCGGGCCGTTGACCCGGGCATCCGGCTGCCTGGCCTGCCCCCGCTGCGGTTGGGCCAAATGCGGCTAGCCAACCAGCTTCAACTCGGCCTCGCTCTCGAGTTGACGCGCTCCCAACCGGTGCTCGATCAGCGGGCTCGGGGCACCACGTTCATCGAGTTGTCCGTCAAACAAATTGCCAACTCGCCGGAAGCGACCAAAATGAGCTTCTGGTCCTTGAACCCATACGTTGGGTGCGAATTCGGCTGCGCCTACTGCTACGCTCGAGACACCCACCGCTGGACGGCCGAACGACTGATGGTGGCCCCGGCGACATCCGACCCGAGGCAAGCGTTCGAGCGTCAAATCTTCGTGAAAGAGAACGCCGCCACGGTTCTCCGCCAGACGCTCGAGCCGGCCAAGGTCGGCAACCGGATGCTCCTCATCGGCACCGCCACCGATCCCTACCAACCCGCCGAGCGGCGGTTCGGGATCACCAGGTCGGTGCTCGAGGCCCTCCTGGGTTTTCGCGGCCTCACCATCGGGATCACGACCAAGTCGCCGCTGGTGGCGCGGGACGTCGGTCTACTCCTAAGCCTGGCCCGAAGCCACCGAGTCTCGGTCGCGATGTCGATCATCTCCGCCGACCCGACCGTCATCCGCCGGTTCGAGCCAAGAACGCCGCTGCCCCATGCCCGACTCCGGGCGGTCCGGGTGCTCGCCGACGCCGGCGTCGACGTCGGTCTCTTGATCGCCCCGATCATTCCCGGGATCACGGACGGCTGGGCCGCGTTGGGTGGCCTCATGGCGGCGGGGAAGGAAGCCGGTGCGCGTCGCGTCGACGGGTTTGCGCTCAGACTCGCCCCCGTGGCGCGGGCCGGATTCCTCCCCGTTCTCGAGCAACAATTCTCGGAACTCGTCGGCCGGTATCGGCGTCAGTTCCGAAATCGCGAAACCCTCGGATCCGACTACACCAACGCCCTCGCTCGCCGAATCAAAACCCTACAACAAATCCACGGGTTTCCGGTTTCTTCCCAACGACGACCGTCACGAAGCCGAGGCCGACTCCACCCGACGCCGCCGACCGACCAAAACCGCCACGAGGCCCTGTCGCTCAGCCTCGCTCGATAGCCAGCAACCGAGGAACCCGATGCCCGCTTCCTATGACCAAAGCAGCACGATCTTGCCGAACACCCGGTTCGATTCCATGGCCTCATGGGCAGCGGCGATCTCGGCCATCTCGAACTCCACGCCAACCACCGGGCGGAGTCGACCGCCCGGCCTCAGCTCCGGCATCACTCGGTTGGCAAACTCTCCGACGAGAGCGGCTCGCTCGTCGTGAGGTCGGGTCCGCATGACGCTGCCGATGACTTCCAGCCTCGAGCGGAGAATCACGCCCACGTTTACCGAGCTAGCCTGAGCCCCTTGAAGGGTTCCGAGCAACACCAGGCGACCGCGAAGAGCCAAGAGCCCGAGATTGTCCGACAGCGCTGGGCCGCCGAAGTAGTCGAGGATCACGTCGACCGGCGTCTTCAACTGAGCGGCAAACCCTTCTCGGCCGGTGTCGATCCCCTCGTCGAGACCCAGCGCCCGAGCCCGCTCGAGCTTCGCCGCGGTCCGCGACGTCCCGATGACGGTTGCGCCGAGCCATTTGGCCAGCTGCACCGCCGCGGTACTCACCCCGCTCCCGACCGCGTGAATCAGCACGCGCTCCCCGGGCCGGAGCCGCCCGCGAATCGCCAGAGCGTCGTAGGCCGTCAGGAACGCTTCCGGAAGGCTGGCGGCCTCTCCATCCGACAAGTGTTCGGGCACCGCCAACAGCTCGCGATGGTGCACCACCACGTACTCGGCGTGAGCGCCCCCGCCGACGAGCCCCATGACTCGGTCGCCCGGGTGCCAACCCGCGACGCCTTCTCCGAGCGCCTCCACGACGCCGGCGTATTCCAGCCCGGGGATGTCGGCCGGCCACCCCGGCGGCGCCGGATAATTGCCCCGTCGCTGGATCAAGTCCGCTCGGTTCAAGCCAGCCGCTCGGACCCGAACCACGACCTGCTCCCGCCCCGGAGTCGGATCGGGACGATTCTCCAGGCCAATGACCTCGGTCCCACCCGCTCCGCGATAAACGACCGCTCGCATCTCGATCCCCCGATTCGCCGTCCAGCCGGCCCAAGTGGGCTCGCTGGGATATTGATTTGCTCTACCTTTTCCAGCAAGCTTTGCAAGGGCCACCAATCGTTCGAGCGAGCAACGGGAGCGTGGGATCATGAAATGGCTTCTCATCATCATCGGGGTCGTGGCGGCCTTGGCGCTCATGACCTTCGTGGTCGGATCGCGGCTTCCTCGAGAGCACCAGGCGGCGAGTCAAATCACCATCGATCGGCCAATCGACGAAGTCTGGGCCGCCGTCCGAGACTTTGCCGCCATGCCCGGGTACTGGCCGGACATGAAGAAGGTCGAGCGGCTGCCCGATCGCGGGGGCCACGAGGTCTGGAAACAGACCCTGAAAAACGGAGAGATCACCATCGAGGTCGCCGAGAGTTCCGCGCCGGACCGCCTCGTCACTGCGATCGATGCCCCTCCGGGATCGCCGTTCGGCGGCCGCTGGATCTACCGGTTGGAACGGGCCGGGGCCGCCACCCGGGTCACCGTTACCGAAGACGGTTGGATCGACAACAAGTTCTTTCGGGTCGTCTCGAAGCTCACGGGCTACCACGGCACCCTCGACAGTTTCCTGACGGCCCTCGGCGCAAAACTCGGCAGTCCTTCACCGCCTGAGCACATCGAAGGGTAAGCCGATCCATCCGTGCGGCGAACCGACCCTGGCACGTCCACTACCTGAGGGACAACGGCCAACCACTCAGCGTCGGGTGTCATGCGTTTATCGATAGTCGGTTGCTCGATCGGGCTCATCGCGGCCGCGTCGGCGGGGTGCTCCAGCCAGCCCGTCACGGCGCCCCCGCCCCCGCCTCCGCCGGCACCGACCGGAGGGCTGGGCCTCCAAACGGTGGGCAACTTTAACTTTCCACTCCTGGTGGTGTCGCCACCGGGAGACCAGAATCGGCTCTTCGTGGTCGAGAAACGAGGGACCGTCCGAATCGTCCAGCAAGGGGCGACCCTCCCGGCGCCATTCCTGGATGTCTCCGCCAAAGTGTCGACCGGAAGCGAGCAGGGCCTGCTCGGATTCGCCTTCCATCCCCAGTACCAGACCAACGGCCTGTTCGTCATTCATTACACCAACCCGACCGGAGACACCCGGGTCGCTTCGCTCAGGGTTTCCGCCACCGATCCCAATCGCGCCGACCCGGCGACCGAGCAGGTGTTCCTGACCGCGACCCAACCGTTCGCCAATCACAACGGCGGGATGATCGCTTTCAGTCCGACCGACGGCCATCTCTACATCGGGCTCGGCGACGGCGGGTCCGGCGGCGATCCGCAGGGCAACGGCCAGAAGACCTCGACGGTGCTCGGGAAGCTCCTCCGCGTGTCCGTCAGCCCCTCGGGTCAGGTGACCATTCCCGCCGACAATCCCTTCGTCGGCCAGGGTGCCGCCCGTCCCGAAATCTGGAGCCTCGGGCTCCGCAATCCGTGGCGGTTCAGCTTCGATCGGCAAACCGGCGACCTCTACATCGGCGACGTGGGTCAAGGAAGCCGCGAGGAGATCGACGCGGTTTCGCCGGCGGCCGGCAAGGGCGCAAATTTCGGGTGGAACACGATGGAAGGGCTGGCCTGCTTCGGGGCCAGCTCGTGCAATCAGCAGGGGCTCACCTTGCCGGTGCTCGACTATCCGCACACCGGCGGGGCTTGTTCCGTAACCGGGGGCTACGTCTACCGCGGCTCGGCGATCACCAGTCTGCGCGGGACCTATTTCTACGCCGACTATTGCAGCGGGTGGGTCCGCAGCTTCCGTTGGGAGAATGGCGCCGTCAACAATCCGCAAGAATGGACCAACTTGGCTCCCGGCGGTCAGATCACCAGTTTCGGCGAAGACGCTCAGGGCGAACTCTACCTGATGACGGCGGGCGGCCGAGTGGCGCGGATCGTTCCCAGCCCGTGACCGAATCGATCACGGCCGAGGAACTCGGTGAGCTGAAACGAGCGATTCCGCCGGGGGTTCGCTTTGGGACTTCGACCTGGAACTACCCGGGGTGGGCGGGGCTGGTGTACTCGCGAGTCTTTCCGCCCTCGGGTTCCAGCGCCAAGATGCTCGCCGAGTATTCCCGCTTTCCCCTCTTCGAGACGGTCGGCATCGACGCCAGTTTCTATGGGACGCCGAAGCCCAAGACCCTCAGCTCGTGGGCGGCGGCCCTGCCCCCGGGATTTCGGTGCGTCAGCAAGGTGTGGGAGCGCCTAACGGTGCACACCTGGGCCGGACCTCGGGAGGAGGCCCGTGCCGGCCAGCCGAACCCCGATTTCCTCAATGCCGATCTCTTTCGGACCGACGTTTGGGAACCCTACCGCGCCCATTTCGGCGACCACACCGGCCCGTTCGTGTTCGAGTTCCAGACGATCGGGCGGGAAGCCCGGGTCTCGACGACGGCGTTTGCCAACCGGCTGGACGAGTTCTTCGGCCGCCTTCCACCCGAAGGGGAGTACGGCGTCGAGGTCCGCAACGAAGAGTTTCTGGTCCCAGCGTACTTTGCGGTGTTGCGGGAGCATGACGTCGCCCACGTCTTCAGCTCGTGGACGCGGATGCCGTCGTTGGGGGCCCAGCTCGACCTCGCCGGCAGTATTACCGGGCGGTTCCTGGTGGCCAGGGCGCTCCTCCGCCCGGGTCGTACTTATTCGGAAGCGGTCGATCAGTTCGCGCCCTATGACCGGATTCGAGAGCCCAATCCCGAGCTTCGGGCCGACCTCGTCAGATTGGCGCGGACTGCGGCGGGACTTCGGATTCCAGCCTACTTGTTGGTCAACAATCGAGCCGAGGGAAGCGCCCCGCTCACGATCGCAGCGGTGGCTCGGATGCTGGCAGGGCGATGACCCTCAGCCCACGGTTCGCCCGACCCGACGACGACGCCGAAGCCCGGGTCGGAGGCGGCAGCGACTCGCCCGTCGGACCGCGTCGTGCGCCGCGGTCAGCAACCGTTCGATCTCCTCGGGATTGCTGGCGGGCAGCGGCACCGAAACCCAGGACAGCCCCACGGCGAGGTCCGGATCGCCGAGCGGCTGGGCTTGATCGCGTTCGACGACGGCTTCCCCGGTCGGGGTTGCGAGCCGAAGGAGGATACGGTCGGTCGCGAGCAACGCGAACATTCGGCCGGCGGTGAAGAAGCCTTCCCGGGCGTTGAGTCGTTTGCTCACGACGAATGGGAGGGCCAGCAAGAGATCGCGAATCGGCATAGCGGGCCCCCATTGTATCGCCGCTCGGGTTACCCCGCTAGCCAATCTCTAAGTTCTTATCGGACAAATAGTTGCGGATCGATCCCCGCGGTCCCGGCGATTCGTCCCACGGTCTCGCCGATCTTGTTGTTGGGCGTCGAGGCCCCGGCGGTGAGCCCCACCCGAGTCGCCTCTCCGAGCCACCCCGCCCGAATCTCTTCCCGCTTCGCGCCCACCAGCTGATGGCGGATCGTACCCGCGGCGACATCGATGCAGTCGGAGTCTTCGATGTGGTAGGTGGTGATTCCTCGCCGCTGACAGAGCGCCGCCAAATGACAAGTGTTGCTGGAGTTGTACCCGCCGACCACGACCATCAAGTCGAGGGGCTCTTCCAGGAGGGAGATCACGGCGTCCTGGCGTTCTTGCGTGGCCGAGCAGATGGTATCGAACGTTCGGACGTGCTCGGCTTCGCGCTCGGCGCCGTACCGCCGGATCATCGTTTGGCGAAACTGCTCACCGATGGCCAGCGATTCGCTGGAGAGCATCGTAGTCTGATTGGCGATCCCGACCCGGACCAGATCGCGATCGAATTCGAAGCCGTCGGAGGTGGCGCCGCGGAACGCGGCGGCCAGGGCTTTGGCATCGCTTCCGTGTTCGATGAAGTCGCAAACCGCGCGGGCTTCGTCCATATCGAAAACGACGAGGTATCGGCCCTGCGGGAACCGATTGACCTGACTCGCAGTTGCCTTGGTTTCTTCGTGCCAGTTTTTCCCATGGATGATCGCCGTGAAGCCGTCGCGGGCGTAGCTCTCGACCCGTTTCCAAACGTTCAGCACCGATCCACAGGTGGTATCCACCAGGACGCAGCCGATCGAACGGAGCCGGGAGAAGTCCTCGATGGTGACGCCGAAGGCCGGGAGGATCACGACGTCCTCCTGGCCAACGGTCGAGAAGTCGAATCGTCCGTCGGCGCCCCGATGGAGGAACCGAACCCCCATGGCTTCGAGCTTCTGATTGACGTGCGGATTGTGGATGATCTCGCCGACCAGCAGGAGCTGGCGGTCGGGGAACTTGGTCCGGGTCTCGTAGGCGTATTCGACCGCTCGGTCGACCCCGTAGCAGAACCCGAACTCCTTGGCGAGCCGGATGGTGAGGGAACCGGCGGAAAGAGAATAGCCATTCGACTTGAAGGCCTCGATGACGGCGCTATGGTAATCGGCCGTCAGCAGTTGCTCGATCTCGCCTTTGAGACCGAATCCTTTGCGGAAATAGGTCGGGTCGCGCTCGATCATCGGAGACCTGCCGGACGCTGCATCCGACCACACGCCCCGCTCGCCGGCTCGATGGCCACTCGGCGGAAGGTGCCCTGAAGCCGGATCGTGTCGATGGATTCGGGCAGCTTGAGCCGAAGATCGATGGTCCCGCTGACCCCGGCAGCGACCTTCTCGGTGACTTCGATGTTTCCCGAGTTGGCCTCATACCCGCCGACCGCGGTGTCGGAAGCCCATCGGAGGGCGGCGATTGCCAGTGGCCGCCACGACACCACGACCGAGGGCGCCACGACGGGGTGCGGGCTCGGGCGGACCGAGTCGGCGACCGCCAGGGCAAAGCCGAACCCGGAATCGCCGCGAACCGCCAGGACCTCGAGCAGGGAGTCGGCCGGACACCAGGTGGCGCGCGCCGGAGCGGCAAAGGATCCCCGAGCGAACCCGGTCCATTGAACCGCGAGTGAGCCGGCCACTTCCTCCAACGGGGCGGTGGGGTCGGGTGCCTTTCGACACCCAACGAGCGTTGCCACCGCCACGACGGCGACCATCCAAAAGCGACTCATGACGACTGGAAGGTAGGTGCGGAGGGCGGCCCAGGCTACGAGGCCTGGGCCCACTTGCTGCGACCGTCCCGGTGGAGCCCGTAGGCTCGCAGGCGGCGCCAAAGCGTGGTGCGGCTGATGCCCAAGCTCTTGGCGGTTTCCGCGAGCTTCCAGCTGTGGGCGTCCAGCGATCGGACGATCGCTTCTTTTTCCCGCTCCGCCAGCGTCTTGGGACCGGCACTGCCGGGAAGGAACATCGCCTCGCCGAGATCGATGGCGCCGATCTTCAAGGGCTTCAGTCGACCGCCCAGGTCCGCGAGCTGGGGCATCAATTCGCGGGAGGTCTGGCTGTAGTCGAGGCCGAGATCGCGAGCCTGCTGGTTGGCGTAGAGCACCTTCCCATTGTGATCGAATACCACCGCTCCTTCGGAGAAGGCGTCGAGTATTGCCTTGGCGAGGGGCGAGAAAACTGACGGGAGGGGCGCCGGTGACGACGCTGGGTTGTTAGTAGGCGTCATAGCGGGGTTACGAGCGGACGTTCCAATAGGTTTCACGGATTGTAGAATCGGTGTCGTCCAGAGCCAAGTAGATGTCTTCGAAGAACTTGACTGACCGTTCGGTCAGTGTGCTAACATACTATTTTGTAGGCGTTTCCGTAACTACCACTGAAATTATCGAAAAGATCGGTACCTCGCTATTGACCGCCCGGTCAGGCCGTGGTTATTTGAATAAATGTCCCGAAAAGCCGCCATCCTCGACGCCTCGGTTGCTCTCGCAACTCGGGTCGGCCTCGCCGGCTGGACGGTTGAACAGGTTGCCAAGGACGCCGGCTGCGCTAAAGGGCTGGTGCTCTACCATTATCGCGGCAAGACCGACTTGCTCGATTCGACAGCCCAACGACTTCTTCTCGACATTCAGCGGCAGCGAGTGGCCGCGCTTAGCGCCGGGGCTTCGACGAGCGCGTTGGCTCGGCTCTGGTGGTCCCTGCTTGAGGACATCCGCTCGGGGCGATTCGCCGCCTCGGTTTCGCTTCGCGCGATCGGGCTCCCAATCACCGCCCCGGTGCCGATCGATGAACTCCGAACCGCGGTCGCGGCGGCCCTCGAAGTCGCCCCCGAGTCGTTGGCCGACGGCATGACGATCGCCGCGTTGCTCGATGGATTGGCCCTTCAGCTGCTGGCCCGCCGGTCGGAGGCGCTCGTTCGGGAGGCGTACGATCAGCTCTGGGTGGCGATGGTGGTTCCGGGCTAGCAACGGAAAGGGCCGACCCCGCCTTGGGGCCGGCCCTCTACGTCGAGACGGGCGATCTTACCGGATACCGGCGGCCGGTACCGGTGCGGGACTCGCCCACCACGGCCTCGCCATCGGCCGGGCCCTCGGGTGAATCTCACTCAGGGTCCCACCGTCGTAGAGTCGGCCGTTTTTCATCACGAACCTGATCGAGTTGGTATTCCGGAGGTTGTCGAGCGGGTTCTGATCGAGGACGATGACGTCGGCCATCTTCCCGGCCTCGAGCGACCCGATATCCTTGTCCATCCCAATCGCCTCGGCACCGTAGATGGTGGCCACTCGGAGAGCATCGTGATTGGAGAGGCCTCCGGAGGCCATCGCCCACAGCTCCCAGTGGTTGCCGATGCCTTGGATCTGGCCGTGGGCGCCGACCGCCATCCGGCCGCCGCCTTCGATCATTTTCTTGACGAACTCGCCGTGGCGTGGAAACACGAATTCGTCCTTGTGGAACCAGCCGCCTTGCTGATACCCGAACCCGGCGCCTCGGCGTCGGGCTCGGCTGTCGATCTGTCCCTTGGGCATGAAGGTGGCGAGCTTCTTGTCGCCGAGGACGTCTTCGGTAGTGTAGAAGTATTCCTCCCCGAACGGCCCACCGTAAGACACCAGCAGGGTCGGGGTGTTGGTCGTTTGGCTGGTCTTGAAGAGCTCGACCACGTCGTCGTAGATCGGTGCGATGGGCAGGGCGTGTTCGATACCGGGATAGCCGTCCATCGCGTGGGTCATGTCGAGCTTGAAGTCGAGTCCGCCCTCGGTGGTCGGCATGATACCGAGCTCCTTGGCGGCCATGATGATCCACTGGCGCTGCTGGCGGTTGCCGGTCATGTACATCTTGAGCGTCTTGGTGTCCCAGTACTGCGAGTATCGTTTCAGCAGCGTCTTGGCGTGGTCGAGGTCGCGGATGTTGTCGCTGCTGAACACACCCGGGCCGGTCGAGTAGATCCGGGGGCCGAGCATCCCGCCCGCCTCGACGCGGTCCTGGTAGCTCAGGATGTCGCTGACGGCGGTCTGCGGATCGCGGGTCGTGGTGATGCCGTAGGCCAGCATCGTCAGGTACTGCCACGCTTGCCCCGGATGGACCTCGGGGATCAGCCACTGGGCGTGATAGTGGATGTCGATCATGCCGGGCATGACCGTCTTGCCGGTGACGTCGACGATCCGAGCGCCGGCGGGAACGGTGACTTGTCCCCGGGCCCCCACCGCGACGATCCGGTTATCGCGAATCACCACGTCCGCGTTGTCGATGATTTCCTTCCCCTTCATGGTGATCGCTCGACCGCCGCGCAGGACGACCACGCCTCGGGGGATGTCGCGAGGAACTTCGACCTTGATGACGAGTTCCTCGGGTTTGTAGCCGGGTTTCTCATCCTTGGCGCCGGCTTTGGCGGTGTCGGCCTTGGCGCTGTCGGGTTTGGCCTTGGCCGAATCTGGTTTCGCTTTCGCCGAGTCGGCTTTGGCTTTGGCCCGGGCTTGCTGAATCGAGTCGGCCACGATCCGCATCTCGAGATCGAAGGCTTTGATCTTGATCGAATCGGGCACGGCGACACCGGCCTTGACCAGGCTATCGGCGGTGGCCTTGAGGGTCTTGATGGTGTCTTGGGCGGCCTGCTTGAGGAGGGCGCTGGCGGCCTTGGTTCGGCCGTCGGCCTTGAGACTGTCCTCGACCACTTTGGCGCGGTCGAGGTCGTACGTGAACAAGGTGTTGCCTAACGCGAAGTAGGCTTTGGTGCCGCCGGCTCCCCATACTGGGAATTCGCCACCCACGTCGGTCAGCTTGCGGACCGGGACGCCGCCCCCGGCCATGACGTTGACGACGGGCACGGCTCCGCCGACTTGGGTCATCGGCATCGTGTAGACGTCGGTTTGGACTTGGGCCAGGGCCCGGTCGCCGGTCGGGGCGATCATGATGAGGCTGGCCGGGAGGCCCGGCATCCCGCCCTCGAGCGGCTCAGTGGCGGCCCGCACCGCGTCGGCCCGGATCGGGGCGACCCGGCGGGGGAGGAACATCATTTCGCCCTCGGGCTCGAGGACGCTCGCCCCGGCACCGAACGGTAGCGGCCCGACGATCCGGATGTGTTGTTTGACGTCGGTGCCGTCCCAACGGAAGGAGACCAAGCCCTCGCCGAAGCCCGAGGCGTAGATCCGGTCCGGCTGGGTCGTGACGAAATGGGCCACGTCGCGGCCGGCGGTCGGCGCGATGACGGTCGCCTCGCCGCCAGCCGCGGGAATCCACACGAAATCGCCACCCAACAAGCTGCCGCCGTGACCGGAGGCCTCGACCAGATCGCGCGCGGCTTGCCGAGTGGCGACGATGCGGGAGCCGTCGGGATTCCAGGCCGGGTTGCTGTAGAGCGCCGCCACGCGGGTGAGCTGCACCGGTGCGATCAGCCGGCCGTCGACGGCGGCCTTCATGATGTGACCGCCGGCCGCGTCGCCCCAGTTGATCCAGGCGAGGCTCTTTCCGTCGGGCGACCAAATCGGCTGATACTCGCCCACATCGCTGGTGGTGACCCGTCGCGGCGCCCCATCAGGAAGATCCTTGAGGTAGAGTCGATCGACCGCGACGAACGCGACTCGCTTCCCGTCCGGAGAGACGGCCGGGTTGCGGATTTGCTTCGCCACCAAGTTGGCGGTGGTATCGACGGGGTAGCTAAACTTGACCTCGGGACCGACGGCGACCCTGACGTCGGCGCTGAAGGGGATCTTGCTCGGCGGCGATTTATCGACCGGGACTCGCCAGATCTCGCCACCGTAGGACATCACTACCGATCGAGAGTCGGGCGTAAAGGAGTACCCGGGAAGGGCGTCCAGGGTGCCCCGCGCCTCCATGTCGTCCCGCTGGATGGGATAGACGAGCCACTCCTCGTCGCCGGTCGCGAGATTCCGAATCCGGAGCCCGGTGTTGGCCTCGTGGCGGCTGGCGTACGCGAGCCATTTGCCGTCGGGCGAGATCGCTGGCCGGAACCCCGACCCGTACCGATTGCTCATCTGGGTCGTGGTTCCGGTCTCACGGTCGTAATAGCCGATCTGGTATTGCGGGAAGATCGCGTTGTAGTGCCAATCGCCGCTGCGGGCGGCGAACCAGACGTAGCGACCGTCGGGGCTGAATGCCGGGCCGACCGTCTTGAGCTGCTGGTTCTGCGGCGTGGGCGGGATCAGCGGAAAGCCGGCGCCGCCCTCGGCGTCGAAGAGGTGCAGCTTTGCGGCCGGGAACGTCCCCGTCCCGCGACTGACGATGATGTACTTGCCGTCGGGCGACCAATCGGGCGAGAGGTGTTGGTTGCCGTTTCCCTGACTGAGCTGGGTCGTGTCCTTCTTGTCAAGCGTCATGATCCAGACGTTCTCACCGCCGCTTCGATCCGAAACGAACACCACTTTCTTGCCATCGGGGCTGAAGCGGGGCTGGGCATCGTATGCCAGACCGGTGGTGAGGGCGGTCGCCTTCCCGCCCCCGATCGGCATGGTATAGAGGTCGCCCAGCAAATCGAAAACGATCGTCTGACCGTCGGGGCTGACATCGACCGACATCCAGGTACCCTTGGTCGCCGTGAACGCGGCGGTCCGCTTCGCTTCGAGCGGGAGCGGCTTCTTGGGGGGACCGCCGGGCGCGTCGGGGCCGCCGGGCGTTGGGGGCTGGGCGGAAAGGACGGACAAGACGGGTAGGACGGATAAGACGGGTAGGACGGATAGGACGGATAAGACGGGTAGGACGGATAGGGCGGGTAGGACGGATAAGGCGAATAGGGCGGCTAGACGAGCAGGAGTCGTCGCCATTGTCAGCTTGATAATTGGGTTTTTCATGGCTCGCCTCACCGAGTTCCCGTGGCGGAGGTGGGCGCGGTGTGGCGCCAGGGTTCATCGGCCGCCGGCTTCTGTCGGGGCCAGATCTCGTTCATGGTATCGCCTTCGTAGAGGCGACCGTTCTTCATCACGTATCTGATCGTATTTGTGTTCCGAATGTTCTCGAGGGGATCGTGATCGAGCACGATCAAATCGGCGAGCTTGCCGCCCTCGAGCGAGCCGAGGTCCTTGCCGAGGCCGATGGCTTCGGCGCCGCAGCGGGTAGCGATCCGGAGGGCATCGTGATTCCTCATCCCCCCGCTCTGCATCGCCCAGAGCTCCCAGTGGAAACCAAGGCCCTGGAGTTGGCCGTGGCTGCCCACCCCGGAACAGGCCCCCGCCTCGATCAGATGCTTGTTGAACTGCGAGTGCTTTTTGAAGACGTACTCCGATTCGTGCGCCCAGCCGCTCGGTCCCGGGCCGGCGGTCCGGCGGCGGGCCTTGAAGTCGAGTTCCTCGGGCGGAGTGAAGAACCGGAGTTTCTTGTCGCCGACCACGTTCTCACGTCCGTAGAAGTAATTCTCGGCCCAGGGGCCTCCGTAGGTCACCAGCAAGGTGGGGCTGTTGACCGTTCCCGACGTCTTGAGCAGCTGGACTACGTCGTCGTACATCGGGTAGAGTGGAATGGTGTGCTCGATGCCGGGGTACCCGTCGATGGCGTGGGTCATGTTGAGCGCGAACTGGAGGCCGCCCTCGGTGGTCGGCATCAGCTTGAGCTCTCGCGACGCCATGATGAGGAAATGGCGGGTCTGCCGGTTGCCAGCCATGTACATCTTGAACGTCTTGGTGTCGTAATAGTCGCTGTAACGCTTGAGGACGCTTCGGGCCTTCTCGAGCGAGTTGATTCGGTCGCCGGAGAACACACCGGGCCCGGTGGAGTAGACTCGCGGTCCGGTCATCGAGCCGGCGTCGACGCGATCTTGGTAGCTCAAGACGTCGGTGCTCGAGGTCTGAGGATCTCGGGTGGTGGTGACTCCATAGGCGAGATTGGCGTCGTACATCCACGATCGTTGCCAATGGATGTTCCAGGCCGGCCACATGTGGGAGTGGGTATCGACGAAGCCGGGGATGATCGTCTTGCCGGTCACGTCGACGACTCGAGCATCACCCGGGGCGGACCCCCTGGGCCCGACGCTCACGATCCGATTGTTTCGGACGACGATGTCGGCGTTGGTCACGATCTCATCGCCCCGCATCGTCACCACCTTGCCACCGCGGAGCACTACCGTTCCTTGGGGGATGTCGCGGTTGGCGCTCACGACGACCCGCTGCTCGGTCGGCTGGTACTGGCGGTTGGTACGGGTGGTCGAGTCGGCGCCGGCGCCCTTGAGGCTATCATCGACGGCCAGCCCGCGGGCCACGTCGTAGGAGACGAAGGCGTTGCCGATCGACCAGTGGACGGTTCGGCCGTCGGCGCTCCAGGTGGGGAATTCGCCGCCGATGTCCGTCAGCTTGAGCGTTCGGACCGCCGAGCTGTCGCGCTTGGCGACGGAGACGGTCGGCACCGTTCCGCCGAGCTGGGGCACCCGGACGACGTAGACATCGTTCCCGAACGCGGCCAACGCGAGATCGCCCCGGGGCGCCATCCGGACGAGGTCGGCGCGGGGGCCTTGGATTTGACCCGGCTCGCTCGGGGGGGCGTCGAAGAAGCTGGGCGGCAACAGGTCGCCCATCGAGGCGTTCTGGGGGCGGGGCGCGAAGGGCGCCCGATACTCGCGACCCGTCGGGGCGCCGAAGCCTAGCGGCAACGGTCCGGTCACCTGGAGGTGCTGCCTCAGCTCGGTGCCATCCCATCGGAACGACGACAGCGCCGCGGAGAAGCTGAACGGTGGAGCGCCCGGCGGTGGAGCAAAGAATCCGTAGACGTAGATCCGAGCGCTGTCTGCCGTGAAGTGAGGGGCGAACAGATTGCCGCCGGTCGGGCGAATCGACGTCGGCTCGCCTCCCGTGGCCGGAACCCAGAAGAACTCGGCCCCTTGACCATCGCCGATGAACGGGTCGATCTGCTCCTTGAGCGCGCGGGCCGCCGACCGGATCGCCACGATCCGCCTCCCATCGGGCGACCACGCGGGCACCTGGTAATAGGCGCTCTGGGTCACCAGCCGCTGTTGCTGGCCGGAGGAGAGGTTGGCCCGCATCAGAAACCCTTCGTTCCCGTCCCAGGTCACGTAGGCGAGGGCCGAGCCGTCGGGCGACCAAGTCGGGTAGTACTCGCCGGTTTCGGCGCTGGTCACGCGCCGAGGGGTTCCGTTAGGCAGATCGGCCACGTAGAGCTTGTCGAGGGCAGTGAACGCGATTCGGCGACCGTCGGGCGAGGGCACCGCCTCCCGAATCTGACGGACGGTGAAGGTCGGAGTGTCTTCGATCGGATACTCGAACTTGACCGCCGGCCCGACGGCGACCTCGGCGTCGACGGTGAGGGGGATCTTGGCGGCCGCGGTCCCGTCGACCGGGACCCGCCAGATTTCGCCGCCGTAGGACACCACGATCGCTCGGCCGTCGGGCGTGAACGAATACCCGGGGAGCATGTCCAGATCGGGCACCGCTTCGATGTTGTCGCGCTGCACCGGGTAGGCGAGCCATTTCTCCTCTCCGCTGGCAAGCTCCCGGATTCGCAAGCCGGTCTGGGCGCTCTCGCGACTCCCGTAGACCAGCCATTTTCCGTCGGGGGAGATCGCCGGCCGGAAGCCGGAACCGTAGCGGGAGGTGATCATCGTGGTGGTGCCGGCGTCCCGATCGTACACCCCGACCTGTACTTGAGGCATCGAGGCGTTGTATTGCCACGGTCCCTGACGGCCGGCGAAGTAGACGTATCGACCGTTCGGCGCGGGCGCCGCCCCGAAGTGATACATCGAGCCGGTTCGGGTGAGGGCGATCCCGGTTCCCCCCTCGACGTCGTAGAGAGAAAGTCGGAGCTGCCCGAAGCCCCCGGCCGCCGACGACGCGATCAGGTACTTCCCATCGGGCATCCACTCAGGCGAGACGTACCAGCCCTGATTGCCGTAGGTGATCCGCCGAATCCCGGAGCCGTCGGCGTTGCTGACGTAGATGTTGTCGCCGCCGCTCCGGTCGGAGATGAAGGTGAGCCGCTTCCCGTCCGGGCTGAACCGCGGCTGGGCGTCGTACCCCAGGCCGGAGGTGATCCGAGTCGCCTTGCCGCCCGCGATCGGGAGGGCATAGAGATCGCCGAGGAGATCGAACACGATGGTCTGTCCATCGGGACTCACGTCGACCGACATCCAGGTGCCCTTGGAGGTCGTGAACTTGGCCACCCGTTCCGGCTTGAGGGGGAGGCTGTCTTGGGCCGCAGCCGACGTCGTCGCCGCGAGAACGGCCAGGCCGGAGAAAAGGAGATGAACGCGCCGCATTTTACCTTCGGGTTTCATGTGGACCGGCAATCAACGAATGCCAGCGGCTGTCCGGGGAGCGCCGTCGCGCCACCAGGGAGCCGGTAAGGGTCGTGGGTCGGGAGCAACTTCGTCGAGGGTGTCCCCGTCGTACAGTCGTCCGCCTCTCATCACGTAACGGATCGCTTTCGAGTTTCGAATGTCGTCGAGGGGGTTCCGGTCGAGGACCACCAAGTCGGCCAATTTGCCCGGCTCGATCGACCCGAGATCGTCCGCCAGCCCAATGGCCTGCGCCCCGAGTATTGTAGCGACTCGGAGGGCGTCGTGCCGGCTCATCCCGCCCGACTGGATCGACCAGAGTTCCCAGTGGTAGCCGAGTCCCTGGAGCTGGCCGTGGCTCCCGACCCCGATCCGCCCACCCGCCTCGACGACCCGGCGGGCGAACTCCGCGTGGCGGCGGAAGATGTGCTCCTCAGGTAAGACCCATCCGGCGACTCCGGGGTTGCCTCCGCGGCGCCGGGCCCGGCCATCGAGCTCGGCATCGGGCAGGAAGCGCATCAGCTTGGGATCGTTGGCCACCTGCTCGGTGGCATAGTAGAAGTTCTCGGCCCAGGGCCCACCGTAGGCCACCAGGAGGGTCGGGGTATTGGTCGTTCCGCTGTTGACGAACAGGTTCACCACGTCCTCATATATGGGTGCAATCGGGAGCGAATGTTCGACTCCGGAGTACCCGTCGAGAGCATGGGTGACCTCGAGGGCGAAATCGATCCCGCCCTCGGTCGTGGGCATCAGGCCCAACTCCTTGGCGGCCATGATGATCCACTGCCGCTGCTGGCGGTTGCCCGCCATGTACATCTTGAGGGTCTTGGTGTCGTAGTACTGGCTGTAGCGCTTGAGGACGTCTCGGGCGTGATCGAGGTTCTTGATCTGCTCACCGCTGAAGACGCCGGGACCGGTCGAGTAGACTCGCGGCCCAATCATTTGGCCGGTCTCGACCAGATCGGAGTAGCTCAATACATCGGTGGTCGCCGTTTGGGGGTCGCGGGTCGTCGTGACGCCGTAGGCGAGGTTGGCAAGGTAGGCCCAGAGTTGGCCGAAATGGATCCCGGGAGAGTGGCGGAAATGGGCGTGGGTATCGACGTAGCCTGGCACGATGGTCTTGCCCGACACGTCGATGACGCGGGCGCCGGTGGGCGGGCTGCCGCCCGCCCCTACTGGGCCGACGCTGACGATCCGATCGTTGCGGATGACGACGTCGGCGGCGGCGATCACTTCGCGATCTTTCATGGTGACGACCCGCGCGCCTCGGAGGACGAGGGTCGACTGGGGGACGTCGCGGCGAGCGGTGATCCTGATGCGGCGCTCGTCCGGCCGGTACTTGGCCCGCTCCTTCGAGCCGCTGTCGGCTGTGACGGTCTTGATGCTGTCGTCGAACGCCTTGGCTCGGTCGAGGTCGTAAACGACGTGAGCGTTGCCGATCGACCAATGGACGATCCGACCGTCGGCGCGCCAGGCCGGGAACTCGCCGCCGATGTCGGTCAGCTTCCTGACCGGCACGGCGGCCGCGGCTGGATCGGCAACCGAGACGGTGGGCGTTTGCCCGCCGACATATGGAACCGTGACTGCGTAGAGGTCCATCCCGACCTGGGCGATCGCCTGGTCGCCTTTAGGGGCCATCAACACCAGGTTGGCGGGCGAGGCGTTGGTCGCCCCGGGCGGGGTAGCGCCGGTGACTTTGAGATGCCCTTTGATGTCGGTCCCGTCCCAGCGCATCGAGACGAGACCGTCGGCGCCGCTATAGGAGTAGATCCGGTTGGCGTCGGCGCCGAAATGGGGCGCCGAGCGTCCTCCGGTCGGGGCGATCACCGACGCCGGCCCGCCGGCCGCGGGGATCGCGACGAACTCGGCGCCGAGTCCGGAACCGAACCGTTCGAGGGTCTCCTGCATGTCGCGGCTGGCGGCCCGGACCGCCACGATCCGCTGGCCGTCAGGGGCCCAGGCGAGCTGGGCGTAGCGGGCGGCGGTGGTCGTTAGGCGCAGCGGGGCTCCCGACTCGGCGCTCGGCACCCGGTAGATCTGACCGCCCTCTCGATCGGACCAGGTCGCGAAGGCGATCGCGGCGCCGTCGGGCGACCACGCGGGATAGTGCTCGTGGAGGTCCAGCGTGGTGAGCCGCCTCGGCGTGCCGGCCGGGTAGTCCATGACCCACACCTTGCCTAACGCCGAAAACGCGAGCCGTTTGCCGTCGGGCGAGGGGACCGCGTCGCGGATCTGGCGAATCTGGACGGCGCCGGTATCGACCCGATAGGCGAACCGGACCTCGGGTCCGACGGCGACGTCCTCGTCGACCTCGAAGGGGATCTTGGTGGCGGGTTGACCGTCGACCGGGGCGCGCCAGATCTCGCCGCCGTAGGAGAGGACCACCGCGCGGGAGTCGGGCGTGAAGCTGAAACCCGGCAGCGCGTCGAGCGAGGAGGAACCTTCCTGGTCGTCGCGTTGGACCGGATAGGCGAGCCAGCGCTCGTCGCCGCTGGCGAGGTCGCGAAGCCGGATCCCGGTTTCGGTCTTGAACCGGGTGCCGTAGGCGAGCCACTTCCCGTCGGGCGAGAGGGTCGGCCGAAAGGCGGAGCCCTGGCGAGCGGTCATCACGGTCTGGGTCCCGGCGTCTCGATCGTAGACGGCGAGCTGGTAGGTCGGGAACCGGACGTTGTACTCGAACCCGGTATCGCGGAAGGCGTACCAGAGGTACCGCGGGTTGGGCCCGAAAGCGGCGCCTAACGTGAATCGCGGTTGAGGCTCCCGGATCAGCTGGAGGCCGTTTCCGCCGTCGACGTGATAGAGCCAGAGCTTGGACGCGCCGGGGCCGGTCGCCGAGCGGGTCACCACGATCCCGTTCCCATCGGGAGTCCATTCCGGCGAGCTGACGCCGCTCAGGTTGCCCTTGGTGATCTGGATGGTGTCGCGCCGATCGAGCGACATCGCCCAGACGTTGTCGCTCCCGCTCCGGTCGGAGACGAAAACGACCCGTTTGCCATCCGGACTCACCCTCGGCTGGGAGTCGAAGGAAAGACCGCTGGTGAGCCGGGTGGCTCGCCCGCCGCCGACCGGCAGGGTGTAGAGGTCGCCGAGGAGATCGAAGACGATGGTGTTGCCGTCGGGAGTGAGGTCGAGGGAGATCCAGGTGCCCCGGCTGGTTTTCAGGTGGAACGTGCGAGCGGCGAGGGGAAGGTCGGGCTTCCGCTTGGCGGTGTCTTGGATGGCGCCGTTCGACGCGGGTGGGTGGGCGACGGCTAGCGCGGCGAGAAGGAGAATGCTCATCGTGGGTCCCCGCGCCTCGGGAGCGCGTCTTGGAGAGATCGTGAAATTACCGCGACCGCGGCTTGGGAGCGAGCACACTTGGCAAGAACGGTCTCGAGGCCAGCGCCCGCCGGCCTGACAAGGCTCAGCCGCGGCCGTACTTTAAAACGGTGGGACCGGGTTGCCTCGACGCGGACCGGTCACGGCTGCGACCCATTTCTCGAGGATCCAGGTCGGGGTCCTTCCGGGGTTTCCAAACCATGTCCGATGACCTGCATGACTTCGTCAGGGCCGCGCTGACCCGAGGGCTGTCTCGCCCCCAAGTCGAGGCGGCCCTCAGCCAGGCCGGGTGGCACCGCGAGCAAGTCGCCAAGGCGCTGGCCGCGTTCGCCACGGTCGACTTTCCGATCCCGGTCCCCCGACCGACGCCGTCCCATTCGGCCCGGGAAGTGTTTCCTCCACCTCCTGCTCTTCACCACTCTGTATGTCGCGCTGTTCAACCTGGGCAATCTGCTGTTCGATCTCATCGACCGGGGGTTTCCAAACCCCGCCCTGCCGAGACCGGCCACCGCCCTTGGCGAGTCGATCCGGTTTTCGGTCGCCGCGTTGATCGTCGCGGTCCCGGTGTTTCTGGCGCTCTCTCGGATCATCAACCGAGCCGCCAGGCTCGACCCGAACAAACGGGCCTCACCGATTCGGCGATGGTTGACCTACCTGACGTTGTTCGCCGCCGCCTGTGTCTTGATCGGCGATGTCACCACCCTGGTTTATCGCCTCCTCGGCGGCGACCTGGCGATCCGATTCGTCCTCAAGGTGGTGACCGTCGGGTTGATCGCCGGGGCGGCCTTCGGGTACTACCTGGCGGACGTCCGGGTCGGCGAGAAGGAAGTGACGCCGTGAAGAGGCCGTTACCCTCCCTCGGAGATCACCGATCGCCGTGACCAGACATGCCACGACGATCGAGCGACTCGTTCCGCCGGTGGGCGACTTCGATCTTCGCACCTTAGCTCAGCTACTCGTCGACGCCGTCGAGTCGGGAGCCGCGGTGAGTTTTCTGGCGCCGCTCGCGCTCGGCCGTGCCGAAGATTGGTGGCGGCGAACCCTCAACGAATCCGGCTCCGGCTCAATTTTCTTGGTTGCCCGGGACGGCGACGGCATCGTCGGTACGGTCCAGCTCCACCCGGCGTGGGCCCCGAACCAGCCGCATCGCGCCGAGATCGCCAAGCTCCTGGTTCATCGGCGGAGCCTCCGAGCCGGCCTGGGGACCCAACTGATGGAGGCCATCGAGGAGGCGGCGCGCCAGGCCGGGTTCAGGCTCCTGACGCTCGACGCAAAGCGCGGCGCGGCGGCCGACCACCTGTACCGGCGAATCGGATGGACGCCGGTGGGGACGATCCGCGGCTATGCGCTCGATCCGGACGGAACGCCCCACGACGCGGTGATTTTTTCCAAGGAGCTGGAACCGATCGAGCGATCGGGACTCGGTTAGGGCCTGCCGTTCTCCCGGCCGTTAGCGGGGGCTCGAAAGAGCCGCTAGCTTGGCATCATGAGATACCGATCAGGGCTCCCCATGGCGATCCTCGCGGCCGCCGCCACTCCCGCGCTCCTCGCGAGTCAGTCGGATTCCATCGAGGCTACCTCGCTCCTCGGCCGCCCGCTTCGAAGGCCGGCGATGAGCGCCGCCGCGCGGGCGACTGCGGTGGGTAATCTCGAGGCGGCGAAGCGGGCCTTCGACCGGGCGCCGACCAACCCCGACTCGATCATCTGGCTCGGTCGCCGCACCGCTTATCTCGGCCGCTTTCGCGAGGCGATCGCGATCTACACCGAGGGCCTCGCGAGGCATCCCAACGATCCCCGCCTGTATCGCCACCGAGCCCACCGATACATCACCACCCGGCGGCTGGCCGACGCGGTTCGGGATTTCGAGAAAGCGGACGAGTTGACGCGGGGCAAGCCCGACGAAGTCGAGCCCGACGGTCAGCCTAACGCCCGGGGCATTCCAACCAGTACCCTGCAATCGAACATTCGCTACCACCTCGGCCTCGCGCATTATCTCGCCGGCGATTTCGGGAAGGCGCTGCCCTTCTACCAGCGGGACGTGGCCGCGGCCGTCAACCCCGACATGGTGGTGGCCTCGAGCCATTGGCTCTACATGACTCTCCGGCGGTTGGGGCGCGATGCCGAGGCGGCGAAGGTTCTCGAGCCGATCACGGCGACGATGGAGGTCATCGAGAACGGGAGCTACCATCGGTTGCTCCTGATGTACAAGGGTCTCCTGCCAGCGGATTCGGTGCTCACCCCGGCTGATCGGGGCGACGCGGTCCAGGACGCCACGGTCGCGTATGGCGTCGGCAACTGGCACCTCTACAACGGGCGGCCGAAGGAGGCGCGGGCGGTGTTCGACCGAGTGCTCACTACCCCGCAGTGGGGGGCTTTCGGGTACATCGCGGCCGAGGCCGAGGTGGCCCGGATGAACAAGGGTGGGCAGTAAGCGCCAGAAATACTGGTCCGTCGAGACATTACAGAAGGATTGCAGCCAGATGACGAGTCACCCTGGGACTTGCTCACCCGTGGGTTTGGGCCCAGCCTAGTAGTCCCTCCTCGCGAGGCGGAGCGATGTACTCCAACTGCCTCTTCTGTCAGACGCCGTTCGGCGAGAACCGCGAGCTCGAGTATCTGCCAGTCGGCCGCCGGGTGGCCTTCGATCCGGCCAAGGGGCGGCTCTGGGTCGTCTGCCGGGCCTGCGCCCGGTGGAACCTGGTACCGTACGAGGATCGGGTGGAGACGATCGAGGCCTGCGAGCTTCGGTTTCGGCGAACGGTGGTGCGAGTCTCCACCGACAACGTCGGCCTGTGCCGGATACCGGAGGGACTCGAGCTGGTTCGGATCGGACGGCCGCTCAGGCCAGAGTTCGCCGCCTGGCGGTATGGCCAACAGTTCCAACGACGCCACCAGCGGCGCGCGATCGGGTCGTTGGGCAAGGTCGTCAGCGTTCCCGGGATGCTGCTCCTGGCCCCGCTCCTCGCCGCGATCGGCGGGCCGATCTCGCCAATTCTGCTCGCCGGGCTGGCCATCGGGGGCGGGTACCATCTTCTCCGCCGATCGGCGCTCAAGGTCAAGACCACGGCCGGTCGAACGCTGGAGCTGTCGTCGGGGCACATCCAGAACGCCCGCCTGATCCGGGACGATACCGTCTCCGATGGCTGGGCGCTGATGGTGTCCCATCTTCGGCGGGGGCGGAAGCAGGACTTGGAATGGGAGGTGCTTCATGGCCACGACGCTCGACTGGCCGCCTCGCTCCTGCTACCCAAAGTGAACCCGTTAGGCGGAAACGAAGAAACGGTCGGCGGGGCGGTCCGCTGGCTGGAGGCGGCGGGCGGACCGGAGGACGCGTTCGCGACTTTCGCGCGCTCCCACATCGTCCGGATGCCACTCGACAACGTGGAGTCGAAAATCGTGACTTTGCACGCGGAGGTCCGGCTGGCGCTGGAGATGGCCCTCCACGAGGAAGAGGAGCGGCGGGCGCTGGCGGGTGAGCTGTCGGTGCTCGAGTGGGTCTGGCGGCACGAGGAGATGCTGGCGGATTTGGCGGACGGCCTGGCCGTGGCTCAGGGGTTGGACGAGCAGTTGGACGGGCTCCGGCGCCGCCACTCTCGAGCGGGCCTCGTGAGGAGCGGGTAAGGTGAGAGAGGATGTTGGGCGCATGGCTTTGGCCGTCGTAGCGCCCTGGGTGGTCGGATGGCTCAGCGGGTGCGGGGCCGGCCAAGCCGCCCCGAAGCCGACCGCCACCTTCGACACCCTCCCCTCCGGTGTCGAGCGAGTCTTTAGCGCCGAACCAACCGGGTGGTCCAATTCGAGCCAAGGGTGGCACTTCGAGGAAGTGACCCGATTCGGCGGGGCCGACGGTACCGCGAGCGAATTGGTCGAACCGGGGACGATCGCCGTCGACGACTGGGGCCGGGTGTACGTGGCGGATCGGAAACCGCCGGCGGTGAAGGTGTTCGACTCCACCGGTAGCCTGGTGCGGATCATCGGGCGGGAAGGCGGAGGACCCGGGGAGTTCCGGGTCGCCTTCATCGCGGTCCGCGGCGGGCTCCTCGTGGTCCAGGACCCGATGCAGTCTCGAACCACGGTATTCGACTCCGCCGGTAGCTACCTCCGGAGCTGGAAATCGTCGTGCTGCTATTGGGACCAGATTTTCATCGATCGGGAGATGCGGATCTACATCCCGACGTCGACGACGTCCGACGGAAAGCAGTCGCGGGGCCAGGCCTACACCCGCTACCAGGTCGATGGGCAGTTGGTCGACACCCTCTGGATTCCCTCCCGCGACGAGGGGAAGTCGTGGCGAGTCGCGAGCAAAGACGGCAACGTGCAGATGTCGATGGGGATTCCGTTCACTCCACAGATCCGAAAAGCATGGCACCCCGCCGGCGGGTTCATCTACGGCTGGAGCGGGTCGTATTCGCTGGCCCGGAGCCTCAGCGGCGGCGACACCGCCAGGGTCATCGAGCGCCAGTGGACCGCCGAGGTGATTCCCGATTCACTCCGAGCGGCCCGAGCCAACGAAACGATGAAATCGGTCAGCCTGCAGGTTGGCGAGGCCATGGCCAAAGCGGCCATCAACGTGGGCGACGTGCCCACGGCGGCGCCCGCCTTCCTCGATCTTCGGGTCGACGAGAGCGACCACCTCTGGGCCCGCCTCCTGATCGGGACCGACTCGACCAAGACGGCATTCGACGTCTTCGGGCCCGATGGCTCCTGGCTGGGACCGGTCGTGATACCGATCGGAACGCCGGAGTGGGGCGGGATGTACATCGGTCGGGGGTCGATCTACGCCGCAACGGAGGACGCCGACGGCCGTCCGGCGATCGTGCGGCTCAGAATCATGCGCTGAGGCCAGTCCCGGAGCCATTCGAAAGAGCCCGATGCCGTTTCGTCGTCCGTTGATCGTGAGCCTGCTGGTTTGCCTCGTTGGAGCGATCGCCGTCGAGGCCCAATCCGTTCGCGTCCGGACCATCGAGGCCGGAACCAAACGCGCGGTCGCGGGCGCGATCGTCAGCCTCGTCGACTCGACCGACCGACGGTTGACCCAGGCCCTCACCAACGAGTCGGGCCGAACGACGCTCCACGCCGCGGGTCCGGGACGGTTCCGGCTCCGCGCCGATCGGATCGGTCACCCGGGGATCTGGAGCGATCCGTTCGAGGTCCACGATTCCCTGACGATCGAGTTGGTGATGCCGGCCGAACGGGTGAACCTCCCGGATCTGAACGTGCGGGGCTCGACCAGTTGCGAGATACGCGCCGACGGCGAGCGGACCGCGGGTCTCTGGGAGGAGGTTCGCAAGGCGCTCGCGGCTGGCCAGATCACCTCGTCGAACGAGAGCGTCGAGCTGGCGGTCCGCCGATTCCGCCGCTATCGAACGCTGGAGGGGACGCTCCGGTCCGACAGCACGATTCGCGAGCACCGGACTCGGGCCTCGCCGTTCGTGAGCCCCGCCCCGAGGACGCTTCGCGCCGAAGGCTACATCCGGGAGACCCGCGGCGAGTTCCAGTTCCACGGCCCGGACGCCCTCACCCTCCTTTCGGACGAATTCCTCGAAAGCCACTGCTTCGAGCTGGTTCGTCCCAACCGGGCCTCGGCCGGCTTGGTGGGGCTCGGCTTCCGGCCCATCAAGGAGATCGAACATCCGGATATTCGCGGTGTGCTCTGGGTCGACGGCGCCACCCTCGAGCTGCGACAGCTCGACTTCGAGTTCGTCAACCCGCCTGCCGCGGTTCGGGCGCGAGGGATCGGCGGCCGGGTGGAGTTCGAGCGGCTGGCGACTGGGGCGTGGATCATTCGCGACTGGTACATCCGGGCGCCCCAGCGGATCGCGCTGCAGCGCCGGGGCGCTCGCCGCTCCGACATCACTCTCCGGGACAGCGTGGTCGGGTACGTGGACGAGGGCGGCATCGCACGACCGGCCGGCGACGTCACGGTGGCGTTAGGCGAGGCGGCGGCCGGGCTCCGAGACGCCACCAGCTTCGCCGGAGATTTTCGGGGGCGGGTGGTCTCGCCGGAGGGCACCCCGGTGGTCGGGGCCCTCGTCGCCGTTGCCGAGTCGGACTCGGTGCTCACCACCGACGACGCCGGCCGCTTCGAGGTGAGGGAGCTCCCGACCGGCCGGCTCAGCGTCCGGATCCGGGCGATCGGGTTCCGGCCCTTCGGCGCGGTGCTGGCGCTGTCGAGTGGGCGCCGGCTGCTGGACACCACCTTGGTGTTGCAGCGGGCGGCGCAGCTGCTCGACTCGGTGGTGGTGACCGGGGTGGCGAAAGCGTTCGAAGCGGGCAAGATGATCGACGTCGAGCGGCGCCGGAAAATGGGATTCGGGAGGTTCCTGACTCGGGCTGAGCTCCAGGACCCGCTCACCGGTGGTCTCGAGATGAAGCTGCGCCGGTTTGCGCGGATGCGGATGGCGCCGCTCTGTGCCGGAAGGGGATATGGGGCTGCCGGAGCCTTCAGCACGCCGCCGCCGGTTCGGGTGTATTGCCGCGAGGACAACACCACATTGCAGGACTGCTTCATGGCGGTGTATCTCGACGGGGCCCTCTACTGGTCGCCCGACATGGGCAGCATCGTCCAGCCCCCGGACCTCAGCAAATTCAACGCGCTCGAGTTCGAGGCGGTGGAGGTCTATCGGAGCCCGGCGGAGCTGCCGATCGAGTTCGCCGGGCCGGCTGCGGGGTGTGGGGTGCTCCTGCTGTGGACCCGGGTTGGCTGATCGACCGGGTCCGAGGACGGGAGCGCCCGCGGTAGCCTAACGCCGACCGGCGGCGTCGGTCCACGCGGAGCAACCCGCCAGCCGCGGCCGAGGTTAGGTTTCCACCGATGCGAATCGCACTCCTGTCCGACCACCTCCAGGTCGCCCCAACCCTCGCCCGGTGGCACGCCGACGAATGGTCGAGCCTGATGCCGGACTGGTCCTATGAACCGGCGCTCACCGAGTTGCTGACCCACACGCGCCGTGACACCATTCCCCTCACCCTGCTGGCGCTCGACGGCCCCGAAGTCCTCGGCTCCGCCAGCCTGATCGCCGAAGACCTCCCCGGCTGGGAGCACCTCACTCCGTGGCTCGCCAGCGTCTTCGTTGCCCCCTCCACCCGGGGACGCGGCGTCGGCACCCGGCTCGTGAGCGAGGCCGCGCGGACCGCCCAGCGCCTGGGAGTCTCACGGCTCCATTTGTTTACCGCCGGCCAAGCCGACTTCTACCACCGACTCGGCTGGACCGAGTTCGCCAAAGCCGAGTTGCGGGGCCACCCCGTCGTGATCCTGGCCCTCGGGCTGGCCGAGCCGAACACCGGCACCGTTGCGTCGTTTCCGACCAACGGAGCATCCTAGGGGACGCTCGATACCGCCGGGAAGGCGGGCTTCCGCCCGCTGCTACGTGATCGGCGAAGATGGCGGGCTTTCGTCCGCTGCCACAGAATCGGTAGAATGAGGCCATGATTCGAGGCACCCTCGCCGTCTCGGCGGCAATCGTTGCGGCCGCCGCCGGACCCCTCGTCGCCCAGCAGCGATCCGTCACGCTCGACGAGGCGCTCCGACGCGCCACCCTGGTCGATCCCCAAGTCGTTCAAGCCCAGGGGAACGTCTTCAGCGCCGGCGCCGGCATTCGGGCCGCCAAGGGCGGCTACCTCCCGAGTTTTTCGACCAGCGCCAACTTCAGCAACAGCTTTTCCGAGGGGGAATCCCGCATCGACCCGGTCACCGGCGAGCTGATCAGTGGCAGCAACTCGAGCACCGGCGTCAACTTCGGGGCCACCGCTTCGTACGACCTGTTTACCGGGTTCCGCCGCGGGAAGGACCTCTCCGCGGCGCGGGCCCAACAGGCTTCCGCCGAAGCGACCCTCGATTACGAGCGAGCGCAGAACCGACTCCGGACCACCCGAGCGTTCGTCGACGCGATCCAATCGGCCTCCCTGGTCCAGGTCCGCCGAGAGAGCATCCGCCGGGCCGAGGAGCAGTTCCGAATCGCGGTCGCCAAGCTGGCCACCCGCTCGGTCAACATCGACGATTCGCTCCAGGCCGCGGTCAACGTAGCGCAGGTCCAGCTGCAGCTCCTGAGCGACGAGCAACAGCTGGCGGCGAACGAAGCCGCCCTCGCCCGCGCGATCGGCGCAGTCGGCCGGGTGGCCGCCGAGGCGGACAGCGGGCTCGACCGCTTGGCCGCGATCCCCGACACTGCCGCTCTGATCGCGGAAGCCCAGACCCGGGCCCCGGAGGTCCTTCGAACCGAGGCCGCCGAGCAAGCCGCCCGCGCCAACCTGGGCGCGGTGAAGGCCCAGTATTTCCCCAACCTGAGCCTTTCAGCCAACACCCAATTCGCGGGCAACCGGAACAACGACTATCAGCTATTCGCCAGTCGGGGCATCGGCCTTGGCCTCAGTTGGCAGATCTTCAACCGATTCCAGCGGGAGTTGCAGATCGCCCGCAATCGCTCCGACGTCGAAACCGCCGAGACCCAAACCGCCGATACCCGGCGCCGGGTGACGGCCGACATGATCGGCCGGCTGGCCGGGTTGCGAGCGGCCGAGGCGCGCTTTCGGATCGCCCAAACGAACGTGGCAACGCTCCGGGCGCTGGTGCAGGTCAAGCTGGAACGATATCGGATCGGCTCGATCGACGCCGACCTGCTGAGCCGGGCGCAGGAACAACTGAACAACGCGGAATCGGAAGCGGTTCGAGCGCGGTACGACTACCTGCTCCGCAAGGCGGATATCGAGGCATTGATCGGGAGGACTATGTGAGTGGACGGGCGGGCGGACGGACGGACGGACGGACAGACGGGCGGGCGGGCGGGCAGGCGGGCGGGTGGTTCGCTTCGCTAGGCTTCGCGCTCGTCGCCGCGCTGGCCGCTTCGTCGTGCAAGGGCAAGGATGGGGGGCAGGCAGCCGACGACCCTAACGCCGCCGATTCGACCGCCCAAGCGGCGGCCGGCAGCCTCACGCTCCCGGTGGTGGGCCAGGGCGTCCGCCAAGGCGATCTGGTGCTTTCGGTGGTGACGACCGGCCAAGTGCGCTCCGATGGAGTGGCCGTCTTGAAGAGCGAGACGGCGGGGCCGATCACGGCGGTGAAGGTTCGACCCGGACAGCGGGTGGTCAGCGGCGAAGCCCTGGTCGAGGTCGACCCGCGGGAACTCGATCTCAACGTGGCGCAGCAACAAGCCAGCCTCGAAGACGCCAAGCTCAAGCTGCTCGACCTCACGGTCGGCGACTCGATCGTCACCGGCAAGCCGGTGACCGGCGAGCGGCTCCGCAACGCCGAGCTTCGGGCGGGGCTCGATCGGGCCAAGGCCGAGCTGGACAGGGCCAAGCTCCAGCGGGAGCGGGCCACCATCGCGGCGCCGTTCGATGGGGTGGTCGACGATGTGAAGGTGTCGGTCGGCGAGCGGCTCTCCCAGGGCCAGGAGGTCGCCAAGATCGTCGATCTCCGGAACCTCCGAGTCGAAGCCCAGGTGCTGGAACACGACCTGACCTATATCAAGGTGGGCGGCGAGGCGACGATCACCGCCGCCGCGGTCCCCGACCAACCGATTCGGGGACGGATCGCCGCGATCCTTCCCATCGTCGATAGCGCCACTCGGGCGGGACGCGCGGTGATCCGCGCCACCGGCAACGGAGTGCTCCGCCCCGGGATGTACGCCGACGTTCGGCTCGAAGCGACTCGGTTGCCTAACCGGATCCTGGTCCCGGCCGCGGCGGTGATCGAGCGAGACGGTCGGCCCCTCGTCTTCGTCGTCAAGAGCGGACGAGCCCAGTGGGTCTACATCTTTCCGGGCCGGAGCAACGGCTTCGAAACCGAGGTCCTGCCCGACAGCGCCTCGGGCCAGATCCCGGTGGCGGCGGGCGACACCGTTCTGATCGAGGGTCATCTCACCCTGACCCACGACGCCCCGGTCCGGCTGATCGCCAAGCAAGAGCGCGGCACGCCGTAGCATGTCGATCGCGGGCGCCGCCCTTCGACGGCCAATCACGACCGTGTCGGCGACGTTGGCCCTGGTGCTCCTCGGGGCCGTGTCGTTAGGCAAGCTCCCGGTGTCCCTCCTCCCCGACATCCAGCTGCCGGTGTTGACGATCCGGACCGGGTATCCCGGCGCGGCCGCCGAGGAGGTCTCGGATTTCGTCGCCGAGAAGCTGGAGGAGGCGATCGCCGCCACGCCCGGGCTGGTCGACCTGAAATCGGTGAGCCGCAACGGCGAGGTGACGACCACCGTCAAGTTCGCTTGGGGCACCAACATGGCGGCCACCGTGCTGGAGGTCCGCGAGCGGCTCGACAACGCCCGCGGCTCGCTCCCGGCACGAGCCGAGCGGCCCACCCTCCTCACCAGCGACCCCGGCGAGCGGCCGATCGCGGTGCTGGGCCTCACCAGCAAGGGCGACCTCCGGAGCATCGCCCGGACCGCCAAGGACGTCCACGCCCGACGGCTGGAGCAGCTGGCCGGCGTGGCCAGCGTGGCGGTCGTGGGTGAGCCCAAGGACGAGATCCGCGTCGAGGTCGACCCGGAGCGGCTCCGGGCGCTCGGGTTGACGCCCGACGATGTCTCCACCGCGGTGAAGTCCGCCAACGCCGCGGCCGCGGGAGGGACCATTCGGCGAGGGCAGTTCCGGTTCGCGCTCCGGGCCCTGACCGAGTTCCAGACCGTCGAGGACATCGCGAAAACCCCGGTCGGGCCGAGCCAGAGCGGGATCACCCTGGCCAGCGTGGGGTCGGTGCGCCTCACGATCGCCGACCCCAAGACGATCACCGCCCTCGACGGCGAGCCCGCGGTGGGCCTGGTGGTCTACAAGGACGCCGGCGCCAACACTGTGGCGGTGACCCAGCAGATCTACCGGACCCTCGAACAGCTCCGGAGCGAATTTCCCGAGGTCGGCATCAATGTGGTGGCGGCTCAGGCGGAATTCGTCACCGACGCGCTCTCCAACCTGATCCAGGAGATCATCATCGGCGGGGCGCTGTCGCTGCTGGTGATCCTGCTGTTCCTGAGGGATTGGAAGGGATCGCTGGTGATCGGGCTGATGGTACCGCTGTCGGTGATGGTGGCGCTGACCCTGCTGCAACAGATGGGCGTCACCATCAACATCCTGTCGCTCGGCGGGCTGGCGTTAGGCGTTGGCCTTCTGGTCGACAACGCCATCGTGGTCGCGGAAGCGGCCGACCGCTACCGCGACCAAGGCCTCAGCCGATGGGAAGCCGTCTTGCGCGGCACCGACGAGGTTGCCGGCCCGCTCACCGCCGGGACGCTGACGACGATCCTGGTGTTCGGACCGATCGTTTTCGTCCAGGGACTCGGCGCCGCGCTGTTCCGGGACCTGAGCTTGAGTGTGGTGATGTCGGTCGGCGCCTCGCTGGTGTTGGCGGTGACTTTGATGCCGGTGATGCTGGTGGGGAGGCGGGATAGGACGGATAGGACGGATAGGACGGATAGGACGGGTAGGACGGATAGGACGGATGGGACGGATGGGACGGGTAGGACGGATTGGCTGAGCCGGATGGGCGCCGCGGGCGAACGCTGGTACGAGGCGGGGATGCGGTGGTCGCTCGCCCACGTCGGGGTGGTCAGCCTGATCGCCGTCGGCCTCACCGCCGCGACGGTGGTGGTCGCAATGCGGCTGCCGAGGGAAATCCTGCCCCGAGTCGACGAGGGGATCGCCGTCGCCTACCTGAAGCTGCCCGAGGGCACCGCCATCGAGGAGACCGCCCGCCAGGCTCGACGGATCGAGGCCGCGGCTCGAACGTTAGGCTCCACCGGCACCTACAGCCGGATCGGGGTGGCCACCAACGAGGAAGTTCTGGCCGGCGCCGATCCGGGCACGTCGGCCAGCGCCCAGCTGCTGATCCCCGTGCCCGAGCAGTTGGGGGCCGATGAATTCGCCGCCAAGCTCCGGGCCGCGCTCCCCGATTTGGCCCAAGGCGCCCTGGCGATCGATCTGGCCGGCCAGACCGAGTTCGGCAGTCTGATCGGCCGGGAAGGTCGATTGGTCCGAGTCGAGGTGGCGGCGCCCCGTCTGGACGAGGCCGCCGGCTGGGCCGCCAAGGTCCGGGCGAGCCTGGCCGACCTCGGGTCCCTCAGCGACGTGCGAGACGCCTATGCCAGCACCCAGCCGACCGTCGAGGTCGCGCTCGATCGGGAGCAAATCGCTCGACTCGGGATCACCGCCGATCAGGTCGCCAACGCCTTGGCCGGCGGGCTCGGCGGTGTCGCGTCGGGCGATTTCCGGGAGACCGACCGCCGCACTCCGATCATGGTCCGGTTCGCCGGGATCTACAACGAGGACTTGGCGACGACGCTGGCCACCCCGATTCGAGGCGTCCCGTTGGGCCAACTGGTCGACGTCAAGGACGTTCGCGCCCCGATCGAGGTGGTCCGGATCAATCAGCGCCCCGTGAGCGTGGTCGAGGCCATTGCCGAGCAGGAGGGTCTCGCCGTGGCGACCCGGGAGGTCGGTGAGCGCATCGCCGAACTCGACCTGCCACCTGGCGTGGAGGTCACCATCGGCGGGGCCGACGTGGAGCAGCGGCGGACGACCCGGGAGTTGAGTCTGGTGGCGCTTCTCTCGGTGGCGTTGGTCTTCCTGGTGTTGGCCGGCGAGTTCGCCTCCTTCACGACGCCGCTGCTGGTGATGCTGACCGTGCCGCTGGCGGGGGCCGGCGGGATCCTCTTCCTCTGGCTCACCGGTCAGAGCATCAACGCGGTGGCGCTGATCGGGATCGTGGTGATGATCGGGATGGCCGACAACGAGGCGGTGGTAAAGCTCGCCGCGATCCGCCGGTTCCGAGAGGCGGGCTGCTCGATCGAAGACGCGGTCATCAAGGGCGGCCATCAGCGACTTCGCGCCATCGCGATGTCGTCGATCACCACGATCACCGGGGTCCTGCCGCTAGTGTTCGGCTGGGGGAGCGGCGGCGAGCTCTACCAGCCGTTGGCGGCTGGAGTGATCGGGGGCTCGGTGACCGGGCTGCTGGTGACGTTCTTTCTGTTGCCGACGGCCTATGCGTGGGTGGAGCGGCGGAAGGCGAATCGGGTGGCTCGGGCATGATCCAATGGGCGGCGGGCCGACCGGCGGTGGTGTGGGCCGCGGGAGTGGCGCTGATCCTCGCGGGCGCGGTGGCGTTCACGAAGCTGCCGCTCGCCACCAAAACCCAGGTGGAGCTCCCGAGGCTGACGGTACGGGCCGAGTGGTTCGGGGCGTCGCCGGAGCTGGTCGAGACCTACGTCACCTCGCCGATCGAGGAGGTGATCCAGGGGGTTCGGGGCGTCAAGAAGGTATCCAGCGAGTCGAGCGACAGCGAATCCGAGCTGACGGTCGAGCTGGAGCCCACCGCCGACGTGACCATGGCGCGGCTCGAGATCAACGAGCGGCTGGAGTTGCTGCGCGACAAATGGGAGATCGGAGTCACGCCGCCGCGGGTCGAGAACTACACGCCCGAGGATCTCCGCCAGCAACCGCTCTTGACCTACTCGGTGATGGGTCCCTACACGCCGGGCACCTTGACTCGGCTCGCCAAGGATCAGGTCCTCCCCCGAGTTGCTGCGGTGCCGGGTGTCAGCGGGGTGGGGTTGGGCGGTTCGGCGGAGCCAAGCGTGGCGGTCACCTACGATCCGGTCCGCCTGCGGCAGCTGGGAATCGACCCCGACTTGCTCCGGACCGCCATTCGGGGGGCCCGTGCGGTCCAGGCGTTAGGCGAGCAGCAGCGGGGCGCCAACGTCCTCCCGGTCTCCCTTCGCGACCAACCGAAAGCCCTGGAGGATCTCGAGCGACTGGTGATCCGGGGGCCGGGCGGCCGGATCTTTCGGCTGGCCGAGCTGGCGACGGTGCGGCCTGACGAGGACAATCGAGGCCGGTTCCGGCGGATCGACGGGGTTCCCGCGGTGATGCTCCAGATCAGCCGGCTGCCAGGGGCCGACGCCATTCAAACGGCCGATCGGATCAAGGTGGCGATGACCTCGATTCAGCGGTTGCTGCCGCCGGGCGTCGCCTTCAAGCTCGAGCAAGACGAAAGCAAGGAGCTTCGGAAGCAGCTCAGGGAACTGTTGCTCCGCGGCAGTCTCGCCTTCGGGGCGGTGATGCTGGTGCTGGCCCTCTGGCTTCGGAACCTTCCCTCGATCGGGCTGGTGATGGGGAGCGCCGCCGTGTCGATCGCCGGCACCGCGTTAGGTCTCTATCTCCTGAAGATCCCGGCCAACCTCCTCACCCTGGCCGGACTCGGCATGGGAATCGGGATCCTGGTGCAGAACGGGTTGGTGGTGGTGGAACGGCTCCGGCACGGGCCCGATACCGTCGAGGGGCGGGCCACGGCGGGGGGGCGGATCACTCCCGCGGTGATCGGCTCGACCCTGACGACCGGGGTGGTCTTGATTCCGTTCCTCTACCTCCAAGGCAACGCCCGGGCCGCCTTCGTGCCGTTCGCCGCCGCGTTCTTGTTCGCTCTCGCTTGGTCGGTGGTCAGCTCGGTCGTGATGATCCCGGCGGTGGGCGCCGGGCACGGGATGGCCAAGCACGAATGGCGGCGTCTTCACCGCTGGTATTCCCGTTCGGTAATAGTCCTGCTGCGGGTTCGCTGGGTCACCCTCCTCGTGGTCACCGCCGGGCTCGGCGTCCTCACCTGGGGATTCGTCGAGAAGGTCCCCCGCTCGTCCTGGGGCAACTGGGGCGGCCAGCGGTCGGAAGTCTACGTCAGCATCAACTTCCCCAGGGGCTCGGACCCCAAGAGCGTCGATTTGGCGATGCAGGAGTTCGAGCGGATCGGGGTTGGCGCCGCAGGCGTCGATCGGGTCGAATCGTTCAGCATGGGTGGCGGCCGAGGACTGATGCGGGTGACGTTCACCAAGGAGGAGAGCATTGGCGCTCTGCCGTCGATCATGCAGGAGGAACTGACCCAGCGGGCGGTGTTCGTCGGCGGCGCCTCGATCGGGGTTCAGGGCCGGGGGCCAGGGTTTTTTAGCGGGGGAGGTGGGGGCGCATCGGTGTCGTTCCGGATCAAGATCCTCGGATACTCGTTCGCGGGCGTCGAGCAGCTGGCGAATGATCTCAAGGGTCGGCTGGAGCGGATTCCCCGGGTCCGCGAGGTCAACATCAACGCCGGCAGTTTCTGGGGGGCCGAGCGGGCGGTGAGCGTGGCCCTCGAGCCGGATCGCCCGGCGCTGTCCCGGAGCGGTGTCACCGCCACCGATTTCGCCCGGGCCATCCAACGCGAGGTGCGAGGCCCGACCGGCGGCCAGCGGCTCGAGCTGGAAGGCGACGAGATCACCGTCAACGTCAAAGCCAAGGGCGCTCAGGATCGGGACCTCGACGACCTTCGCAATGCGCTCGTGCCTAACACCGCCAATGCCCCGGTGCGGGTGGGCGATCTCGCGACCGTGGGCGAGCGGGAGGGCTTGAGCCAGATCACCCGGGAAGACCAGCAATACGTTCGGATCGTGAGCTACGATTTTCGGGGCCCCCAGAAGCTCGCCAATCGAACCCACAAGGCTTTCATGGATGCCATCACGGTCCCGGCGGGTTACACCGTCGGCGACGAGCGATTCGAGTTCTTCGACGACGACAGCACCAAGGGCCTCTGGTTGGTCCTCGCGATCGGAGTCGCCCTGGTGATTCTCTCGGTCGCCGGCGTGTTCGACTCGGGCTGGGCCGCCGCCATCGTGTTCCTGAGTTTGCCGCTGGCGCTCGCCGGCGTGGCCGCGATCTTCTGGGCGACTGGAACCGCCTTCAGCCGGGAGGCCGCCGTGGGGGTGATCCTGGTGGTGGGGCTCGCGGTGAATCAGTCGATTCTGCTGGTGGACGCCGCCCTGGCGAAACGACGGGCGGGCGGGCGGACAAGCGGGCGGGCGGGCAGGCTGTCGGCGGCGGACATCGTCTACGCCGCCCGCGACCGGGTGGGGATGATCGTGCTCGTGACGCTGACCACCCTGGCGAGCTTGATTCCGCTCGCGGTCGGCACCGAGATCGACAGCCTCTTTGGCTCCATCGCGTTGGCCACCACCGGGGGCATCATCGCCGGCACCATCGCCGCGATTTTCGTCGTGCCGGTCATGATGCTTGGCCGGCGCGGCGCCAGGAGAGGGCCGCGGCCGGTGGCACTGCCGGCCGCGGCTCCAAGCAGATGAGCGACGACCTGGTTCGGATCGAAGTCGGCGACCTCCGGTTCGTCGCGCGACTCGAGGGGGCCCTGGCCCCGGCGAGCTGCGCCGCGATTCGGCGATTGCTGCCGCTCACCGGCCACCTCTTGCAGGCTCGTTGGAGCGGCGAGGCGGCCTGGATGCCGCTTGGCGACCTCGAGGTGGGCGTGGGGGCGGAGAATCCCAACGGCCGGCCCCAACCCGGGCAACTGCTCCTCTACCCGAAGGGCATCAGCGAGACCGAGATCCTGTTTCCGTACGGGCAGACGGCGTTTGCCAGCAAGTTCGGGCCGTTGGTGGGGAACCACTGCCTAACGATCGTCGAAGGGATCGACCGGCTCGAAGAGTTGGGACGACGGGTGGTGTGGCGGGGGGCCCAGGCGATCAGGATGGAATAGGACGGGTAAGACGGGTAAGACGGGTAAGACGGGTAGGACGGATCAAGACAAATGGGCCCGCCTCTCCGCTACTGGCCGAGAATTCGATACACCTGCACCTCGCCACCGGAGGCGGCGGGGTCCTGCCGCCCGCAACTCACCACCAACACCTCTCCCTTCAGGTCCCATTGACCGTCGAACCCGTAGCACCCCAGGGAGAACCGCCTGACGAACGTCGTGTCGCTGAAGGCATCGGCGAACACCGAATCTCCCTCGAAGCCGACGACCCAGAGACGCCCGGCGCGATCATACCGCAAGCCCTGCACGTGAGAGAAAAACGGAAGCCGTTGCCGGGACAGCTGCAAGCGAAGGATCTCGAGATAGCTGTCGGCCAGACGCTGGCCGGATGACTGGATTTGATGGATCTCGTTCTCCACCTGCCGTTTGGTCAGCCGCATGGTGTCCAGGTCCCGAGCGATTCGCGCGATCAGCTGGCCCGCCGAGGAAAAAACCAGGATTCGGTACGACTGCCCGTTCCCGACCACCACCCGATCGAGGGAAGTGGTGGTCGACGGAAGCGGGCTCCCGGGCCCCGAGCCCAGGATCCCCACGGAGGGAACCCCGAGCAATTCGGCGATCTCCGGAAGGCCCTCCGCGAGCAGGATTCGCTCCCCGCCGACGCTGTCCCCGCCCGCCAACGCCACCCGTACGATCGCGAATCCGTTCGCTCCCGGCCGCATCAGGTCGATCGAATCGTCGACGACTCCCCGGACGATCCCAGGCCAAGGCAACCGGAACGAAGGGCCGGTCGTCCCGTCCTGCCTAACGGTGGCGATTCCGGCCGCGGCCGGCGACAGGGTGTAGAACAGGCCGTCGTCTCCCGCGAGCCAAGCGCCCACGCCGGTGACCCCCACCCGCGCCCCCGGCTTGCCGGTCGAGTCGACCAGCCGGTAGCCGGTATCGGAGCCGACCACGAGTCGGGCAACGATCGACCCCGCCGCCGCCACGCCGATCGGGTCGGCGGGGTCGGCCAGGGACAACGCGGGTCGGGCGAGGCGGTCGAGGGCCAGGGGTCGGGCCACCGGACCGGCCGGCGGCCGGCCACACCCGATGACGGCGGTGGCGAGAAGGACGGTGAGAGTCCGCAGCATCGGCGTAAGATAAGGAGTGGTCCGTCGCTCGGCCGTCCGTTGACAGGGTCGCTCCCCGGTCCCATCCTATCAGGGTCTCCAGCCGCGGAAGTCCCCATGATTCGGATCGTCACAGCCACCCTCGGTGTCATCGCCCTCGGCGCGGTCAGTTCGGCTCCCGCCGCCGCCCAGAAGGGCGATCGCACCCGCCTGATGCCCGAGGAAATCGCCACCAAGCCCGAGATCAAGAACGTCTACGACGCCATCAAGACGTTCCGACCCGCCTTCTTCCGGGTCCGGGCCCGGGGCGACAACGCCGACAACACCAGCACCTCCGGGTACGGGGCGAGCTCGGGACGTCCGGAACCGTCCTTGTTCATCGACGAAACCCGATTCGAGCGACTCGATGATCTTCGCAATATCCCGGTCGGCGAGTTGACCGAGGTGAAGCTCCTCTCCGAGAGCGAGACCAACGTGCGATTCGGGCCCGGTCACCCCTACGGGGCGCTGATGGTGACGACGAACCGGCGGAGATGATCCCCCCGAGGCGAGCCGGCCGGGCGGCCGTGAAGGTGGACCGCCCGGTGGTTCGCCGACCGGGGTGATGCGGGATAAGTCGTTGCAAGTAAAGCGTTTGAGATAGTAGTACCGGCTTGATTCGAGACCCCACCACCCACTATATTGCGGCGCCTGACAGGGTCGCTTGTCCGACCCGATTTCCGCACCCGAAAAACCATGAGTCGCCATGACCGGCCCCAATTCGCGCGAGCGAGTTTTGCCTCGCCCCATCGAAGAGGAGATGAAGCAGAGCTTCATCAACTATTCGATGAGCGTGATCGTTTCGCGCGCCCTTCCCGACGTTCGTGACGGTCTCAAGCCGGTCCACCGCCGGATTCTCAATGCGATGAACGAATTGGGGTTGGTCCCAGGCCGCCCCTACAAGAAATCCGCGACCGTCGTCGGCGAGGTGTTAGGCAAGTACCACCCCCACGGCGACGCCCCGGTGTACGACGCGTTGGTCCGGATGGTCCAGGAGTTCTCGCTCCGTTATCCGCTGGTCGATGGGCAGGGCAACTTCGGCTCGGTCGACGGCGACCCCCCGGCGGCCTATCGGTACACCGAGTCCCGCCTCACCAGGGTGGCGGTGAGCACCCTCGAGGACATCGACAAGAACACGGTCGACTTTCAGCCGAATTTCGACGATCGGCTCCAAGAGCCCACCGTGCTGCCGTCGAAGATCCCGAACCTCCTGGTCAACGGGTCCAGCGGAATCGCGGTCGGAATGGCGACCAACATTCCGCCCCACAACCTCCGGGAGATCTGCTCGGCGATCGAACATCTGGTGGACAAGCCGGCCGCGACCGTCGACGACTTGATGAAGTTCGTCACCGGTCCCGACTTCCCGACCGGTGGCTACATCTACGGCGTTCAGGGCCTCAAGGAGGCCTACCAGACGGGCCGGGGCAAGGTGGTGATGCGGGCTCGGGCCCGGATCGAAGAGAAGGAGTCGTCCGGCAAGACGGCGATCGTCGTCACCGAGCTACCGTACCAGGTGAACAAGGCGAATCTCGCCAAGGACATCGCCGACCTGGTCAACGACAAGAAGCTCGAAGGGATTTCCGCCGTCCGAGACGAATCGGACCGCGACGGGATGCGGCTCGTCATCGAGCTCAAGCGCGACGCGATTCCCCACGTGGTGCTCAATGGGCTGTACAAGCACACCACGATGCAGTCGACGTTCGGGGTCATCAATCTGGCCCTGGTGAGGGGCCAACCCAGGGTGATGAACCTGAAGGAGCTGCTCCAGCACTTCATCGATCATCGCCACACCATCATCACTCGGCGAACCCAGTTCGATCTCGACCACGCCCAGGCCCGCGAGCACATCCTCGACGGCCTCAAGATCGCGGTCGACAACATCGACGAAGTGGTCGACATCATTCGGAAATCGAAGGACGTCGCTCAGGCCGACGAGCGGCTCCGGAAGCGGTTCAAGTTCTCCGAGAAACAAAGCGAGGCGATTCTCAACATGCGCCTCGCCCGGCTCACCGGTCTCGAGATCGACAAGCTCGAAGCCGAGCTGAAGGAAGTGCGCGGCGTCATCTCCGAACTCAAGGCGATCCTCGCCTCCCGTGAGCGGCGGATGAAGATCCTCAAAGAGGAGATGCAGGAAGTCGTCAAGGCCTATGGCGACGACCGCCGGACCGAGATCATTCCCGACCAAACCGAGTTTTCGGTCGAGGACCTGATCGCCGAGGAGGACATGGTCATCACCATCTCCCACTCCGGTTACGTCAAACGGACTCCGGTGTCGACCTATCGACGGCAGCGGCGGGGCGGCAAAGGGCTCACCGGGGCGACGACCAAAGAGGACGACTGGATCGAGTACCTCTTCATCGCCAGCACCCACGACTACATGATGTTCTTCTCGAACCAGGGCCAGGTGTACTGGCTCAAGGTGCACGAGGTGCCCCAAGGCGGCCGGGCCACCCGCGGGAAGCCGATCATTCACTGCGTCGCGCTTCGGCCGGACGAGCACATCACCGCGTTGGTGCCGGTCCGAGAATTCAGCGACAACCGATGGCTGGTATTCGCCACCCGGAAGGGAACCGTCAAGAAGTCGGTGCTCTCCGACTATGGCAACCCGCGAGCCAACGGCATCATCGCGATCAAGGTGGAGGAAGGCGACGAGCTGATCGACGTGCAGTCCACCGATGGCAACAACGACGTCGTCCTGGCCACCCGCGGCGGGATGAGCATCCGGTTCGCCGAGAGCGACGTTCGCCCGATGGGCCGCGCCACCACGGGGGTCAAGGGGATCGAGCTGAGTGACGAGGATCGCGTCATCGGGATGGTGATCATCCGCAGAGACGCCACCTTGCTCGTCGTCAGCGAGAAGGGATTCGGGAAGCGCTCCGAGCTCGCCGACTATCGGGTCCAACGCCGCGGAGGCAAGGGGATCATCACCTTCCACAACACCGACAAGACCGGCGACTGCGTGGCTCTGAAGGAAGTGCAGCCCCAGGACGAGCTGATGATGATCACCCGGAACGGGGTGATCATTCGAGTGCCCGTCGACGGAATCCGAGTCATCGGCCGCAACACCCAAGGCGTTCGAGTAATGAACCTCGATGAGGGCGACACCGTCGTCGGCGTGGCTCGGGTGGTAAAGGAGGAAGAGGGCGAGGGCGATGAGGGCGGGAACGGAGAGGGCAACGGGGAGGGGAACGGCGGCGGATAGAGGCCACATGACCGTGACGATCGCACCGCCCATCAGCCGGGAGAACTTAGCCCGCACCGCCGCGGCCTTGCGCGCCATCGCCGACCGAACCCCGCTCGTCGAGTCGGCCCAGTTGAGCCGTCGGTTCGGGGTCCCGGTGTGGGTCAAGTGCGAGCATCTCCACCCCGTCGGCGCCTTCAAGCTCCGGGGCGCCTATACGGCGATCTCTCGACTCTCGGCGGAGGAGCGGGCTCGAGGACTCATCACCCACTCGAGCGGCAACCACGGCCAAGCGGTAGCCTTCGTCGCCAAGCATTTCGGTGCCCGGGCGGTCATCGTCATGCCGGAGAACGCTCCCGCCGTCAAGGTCGAGGGGATCCGTCGCCATGGCGCCGAGATCGTCTTCACGACCCGGAAGGAACGGGAACAACGGTCGCGGGAGCTGGTGGAAAGCCAGGGACTGGTCATGGTGGCTCCCTACGACAATCTCGACGTGATCATGGGCCAGGGGACCTGCGCCGTCGAGATCTTCGAAGATCAGCCGACGGTGACCACGATCATCACCCCGATCGGCGGGGGCGGGATGCTCGCCGGTACCTGCGCCGCGGTCGTGTCGATCAAGCCGGACACCGCAGTCTGGGCGGTGGAGCCCGCCGTCTCCCCGAAACTCTCGGCTGCCCTGGCCGCGGGACATCCGGTCGAGTTCGACCCGGTCGAAACCCTGGCCGACGGGCTGGTTCCGCCCTCGGTCGGCACCATCACGTTCGCGTACGTCCAGCCGGTGGTCCGGGGGGCCGTGGTCCTCACCGAGGCCGAGATCGCCGCCGGGGTCAAGTTCCTGTATCGGTCGATGGGGCTCAGGGTCGAGCCTTCGGGGGCCACACCGGTGGCGGCGCTCCTGGCGGGCAAGGTCGTTCCGACCGGATCGACCGCTTGCGTCCTCACCGGCGGTAACATCGATCCGGTCGTCTTCAGCCGGCTGGTCGCTTAACAAATGTCCTCACCCGCCCACATCCTGATCGTCGATGACGACGAATCGCTCAACCGGTCGCTCGTTTCGATCCTGTCGAACGAGGGCTATCGCTTGTCGAGTCGGCAATCGGCCGACGGCCTGATCGACCTGCTCGACTCCGACCCCGCCGATCTCCTGATTCTCGACCTGGGCCTCCCGGGAATCGACGGCATGTCGGCGCTCGACACCGTCAAGCGCCATCCGATCCACCGGGACACGCCGACCCTGATCCTCTCCGGCTCGCCACCCGGAGAAGTCTCCGCCGAAGCGCTGGGGCTGGGAGCTGCCGATTTCGTCGCGAAACCCTTCCGCCTCCGCGACCTCCTGGCCCGGATCGACGCGCACCTCCGCACCGGGAAGGCCCTCTCGGAGGCCCGCGAACGGGCCCACTCCGAGTCGGAGCTGGCGGAGATCCTCCGAGAAACGACCGCCGCCGCGTCGCCCGCGGAGATTTTCCGAATCCTGGTGCGACGAATCGCGGGCGGCTTGATGATCGGCCGCTGCTCGATCGTCCTCGACGACGAGAATGGCGAGACCGGGACCGTGGTGGCCGCCTACGAGAGCCCGAGCCTCCGCCACCTGACCATCGAGCTGCGCCGCTATCCGGAGCTGCTCGGACCGATGGCGTCGATGGCACCGCTCTTGATCAACAACATCCAGTCCGATCCGCTGTTCGCGTCGGTGCGGGAGCTGTGGCGAATCGAGGGACGATCGGTGCCGACCACCTCGGTCGCGACCATCCCCTTTCGGATTCGAGGAAATCGATCGGGCGGGTTCTACCTCCGCACCGCGGGCGACGACACCCCACTCACGGTCGACGACCTGACCTTCGCCGAACGGGTCATCGATGCCGCGATCCCGGTGCTCGATCGGGCCTACGATTTCGAAGAGGCGATTCGGCGCCAGGACGAAATGCGCCAACTGGCCGAGACCGATCCGTTGACCGGACTGTTCAACCGGCGGGCATTTCGGGAACGACTCGACCGAGAGCTCGACCGGGCCGCCCGGGCCAACACGGTGGTGTCGTGCTTGATGCTCGACATCGATCACTTCAAGATGCTCAACGACTCATTTGGCCACGAGCTCGGCGACCGAGTCCTGACCCAGCTGGCCGACGTGCTCCGCCGGGAACAGCGGTCCATCGACGTGCTCGCCCGATTGGGCGGTGAGGAGTTCGTGGTCCTCCTGCCGGAAACCGGGATTCGGGGTGCCCGGATCTACGCCGAGAGGATCCTTCGCAAGATCAACGGCGCCCTGCTGGGATCGACCGAACATCCGTCGCAGGTGACCGTGAGCATCGGGATCGCCACCTTCCCCGACGAACGGGTCACCGACCCGGACTCGCTGCTGCGGCTGGCCGACGTCAACCTGCTACGGGCCAAGGCCGACGGACGGAACCGGTATCGAGATTGAGCCAACTCAGCTGTCCTCGCTGCCACGCCACCTACCAGGCGCCAGCCCGGTTCTGCATCAAGGACGGCTTCCCCCTCGTGTTGCCCGGCAGCGGACCGTCACCCGGACTCCACCGAACCGGTGAAATCGCCCGCGCGACCGTCCGGGCCGACCCGGCCTCCGGATTGTCGGGCCGAGTGATCGATGGTCGATACGCAATCGAGAAGCGGGTCGGGGAGGGGGGGATGGCGTACGTCTATCTGGCCCGCGATCGCGAGGGGAACCAGCCGGTGGCCATCAAGGTCTTGATGTCGCGGCTCGCCAACGACGCCGAATCGGTCGCCCGCTTGCGGCGAGAGGCGCAGCTCGCGATGAAACTGACCCATCCCAACTGTTGCGGCCTCCTCGGCTACGGCGAAGCCAACGGCCTCCCCTACCTCGTCATGCCGTTCCTGGATGGCGAGACGCTGGCGACCCGGCAGAATCGGGTCGGACCGTTGTCGGTGTCCGCCGCCATCCCCATTCTCGTTCAACTCTGCCGAGGCCTCCAGCACGCGCACGACGCCGGCGTCCTCCATCGCGATCTCAAGCCCGAGAACGTCATGCTGGTGCCGGATCGCGGCGTGGAACGGGCGGTGGTAATGGATTTCGGCCTCGCCAAGGAGCGGATCATGGGTGGCGAGCTGAGTCGGCTCACCGCCACTGGCATCGTCCTCGGCACCCCCGAGTTCATGAGCCCGGAGCAGATCCGCGGCAAGCAAATCGACCACCGGAGCGACATCTACTCGCTGGGTATCCTCGCCTTCGAGCTGCTCACTGCCGAGTTGCCATTCGATGGCTCCAACGCCCAGGAAACCATGCTCAACCACCTGACCGGTCGACCTCGGCGGCTTCGGGCGGTTCGGCCCGAGCTTCCCGAGGCGCTCGACGCGATCATCGGCCGGGCTCTCAAACTCGACCCCGCCGATCGGTTCCCCACGATGATCGCCTTCGCGGAAGCGCTCGGCGCCGTGGACGTCTGAGCGCCTCCATTCACCGCGCGCTATCTTCTCGAGTCATTCGCTCGCCGGAGACCACGATGGACACTTCCCGACGCGGAATCGCATCCTATCTCGTCGTTGGCGCGGTCGCCATGGGCCTCGGGATCGCAGGCACCTGGCTGGCGACCCGGCCGCGGCTCGACGCCGTCACCACCCACGGTGAGTGGGTTCACATCAAGAAACCGGGCGGCGACTCGGTGCGGGCGTACGTCGCCTACCCCGAGCGGCGAGACAAGGCCCCGGCGATGATCGTGATCCACGAGATCTTCGGTCTCACCGATTGGGAGCCGACCGTCGGCGACCGGCTCGCCAGCAAGGGATTCGTGGCGATCGTTCCGGACATGCTGTCGTCCCGGTGGGGCCAAACGCCCGCCGATACCGGCCGGGCCCTGATGGCGCAATTGACGCCCGATGGGATCACCGCCGACCTGGACGCCGCCTTCAACTATGCCAACAGCCTCCCGAGCGTCCGAACCGGCCAGGTCGGAGTGATGGGCTTCTGCTGGGGCGGAGGGCAAACGTTCCGCTACGCCACCAACAACTCGAACCTCAAGGCCGCGGTGGTCTGCTACGGACCCAATCCCGACACCACCAAGCTGGCCCGGATCCGGACTCCGATTCTCGGCGTGTATGGCGAGAACGACAATCGGATCAACAGCATGTTGCCCGCGGTTGGCCGGATCATGGCCCAACTCGGGAAGCGGTTCGAAGCGGACAGCTATCCCGGCACGGGGCATGGTTTCCTGAAGCCGGGTCGCCGCGGCTCCGACAGCGACCAAGTGGAGAAGGCCTGGGCCAAGATCGAAGCCTTCTTGAAGCGAGAGCTCGACCGGTGAGGTTGGTCGCCGGCATGGTTGGAGCGCTCGCCGTGGCGACGTCGCCGGGTATTGGCGCCGCTCAACCCACCCCTCTCGCCGCCCGATACGACGCCGAGCGGACTCGCCACGACGCTCAACACTACGAGGTGTGGATTCGACTCGCCGACTCGGGCAGCACCTTTCGCGCGGCGGTATCCACCCGGTGGCGGCTCATCGGGCTCCAGTCGATCCGTATCAACCTCGATGCCGGCTACCAGATCGACAGCCTGACGATCGACGATAAGCCGGCCCACTATCGACGCGCCGATCGCGACCTCTTGCTGGTGACCGTTCCGCCCGGCGCCAAGTCGACGGTCACCACCAGGATCGGATATCACGGCGCCCCGCCGCCGTTCAGCCGTCCAGGCCGCCAGTCCGGCCAGGATGACGGTTTGGTGCAGCGGGGAAGCGGCGCCACTCGGACCGTGTTCGCCGACAATTGGCCCAACCGGGCCCGGAAGTGGCTCGCGGCCCAGGATCATCCCAGCGACAAAGCCACGGTATCCTGGACCATCGAGGCGCCGGCCGGCCTGACGGTCGTCGCCAACGGCACCAGCCGCGGCCGAGAGCCGCTCACCGACGGATTCGTGCGGTGGCGATTCGGGATCGATCAGCCGATCCCGGTCTACACCATGGTTTTGGGAGCAGCCAGGATGGCGGTGACCCAACTCCGCCCAGCCACCTGCTCGACTCGATGCGTTCCGGTTTCGCTCTACACCTACCCCGAGGACTCGGCCTGGGCGGCCGAGGGGCCGTTTCGGCGAGCCCCCGAGATGATCGACTTCTTCAGCGCCATGGTGGCGCCTTACCCCTACGGCGAGCTTCGCCACGTCCAAACCTCGACCATCTTCGGGGGGATGGAGAACTCGACGGTGATTTTCTACGACGAGGGTGGCTACCGCGACAAACGGCTGGGCGAGAACACCGTGGCTCACGAGACGGCCCATCAGTGGTTCGGCGATGCCGCGACCGAGGGAGACTGGCATCATCTCTGGCTTTCCGAGGGCTTCGCGACTTATGGCGCCGCGCTCTGGGCCGGTCACGTCGGCGGAGACTCGGCCTTCCAAGCGACGATGCGCCGAGCCAAGGAGACGGTGATCCGATCTCCGGCCACCGAACGACCGATCATCGATCCTCAGGCCACCGATCTCCTTGGCTTGCTGAACAGCAACAACTACCCCAAGGGGGCCTGGGTCCTCCACTCGCTCCGCGGCCTGATCGGCGACTCGGCCTTCTTTCGCGGGGTCCGCCAGTACTATCGGACCCACGAGCACGGCACCGCGCTCTCCGCCGACTTTGCGAGGATCATGTCGAAGGAGGCCGGTCGAGACCTCACGTGGTATTTCACCCAGGCGTTGACTCAGTCAGGCTTTCCCGTTCTCGAGGCAGACGCCACGCTCGAGGGGGGGCATCTGGTAATCCGCCTCCGGCAAGTCCAGCAGCCCGAGTGGGGTCGTTATCGACTCCCCAATCTCGAGGTCCGGGTCGGGGATCGGACCATCCGGATGGCGATGATGGGTCGCGACGCCCGCACGGTAACCCATTGGGACGGCGACACCATTCCCGAAGTCGAAATCGATCCGAACGGCTGGTGGCTGGTGGACGTCCGCCGGTGAGCCGAATCCGCTGGGCGGGACCCGCGCTACTGGCGCTCGGCTGCTCGGTCACGCCGATCACCGGCAAGATCGTCCCCGGCGACGATCCCTTCGTGATCGTGGTGGGCGAGGGACCCGATGGGGCGACCGACTTGTTCGCGGCTCCCGCCCCGAACGGCCGATTCGTCCGCCTAACGTTCACCCGCCAGGTCGAGGAGCTCCCCAAGCTCGCCCCGGACGGTCGTCGGGTCGGGTTCCTGCGCCGGTACGACGGGGGCGTCGTCGAGTTGGTCGTCTTGGATCTGGAGACCATGGGCGAGGTCCGGGCTCCGCTGCCGCTCGAAATCCTTCGACCCACCCGGCTCGGCTGGTCGCCGGCCGGAGACACCCTGATCATCGCCGATTCGGTCGCTCTGTTCGTCGCGGCCCTGGGGATGAGCCCGGTGGCGGTGCGGCCCGTGGGGCCGGCCGGGATCGCCCGGGCCGACAGCCTCAGCTGGGAGCGGCTCGGCGACCCGGTGTTCGCCTCGATCCGACCGTGCCGCGCCGCCGCCGGTTTCTGCGCCGTTACCGACTCCACCGAGACCGCGCTCGGCGGCCGGGTCGTCGACCCCGTTCGGTGGGGCCCCAACGCGGTCGGCTATCTCCGCGATGGCCGGGTTGAGGTCCGACCGCTGGCAGGCGGGCCGCCGAGCCACCCGGATTGGTCTGAGGCGCCCACCGCGCTCCGCCAACCGACCTATCACGCCGGGACGAGCCGCTAGCTAGACGCCGAGCCCGAACGGCCGTCCGAGCGCGGTGGGGAGCGAGCGCGGGCGGCCGGCGGGGTTAACTTGGTGCGCCTCCCCAACTCCTAATTCGGGATCTGTTCGGATGAGGATGCTCGTTCTTGGCGCGGGCCTTCAAGGATGCGCCTGCGCTCACAATCTGCTGCAACACCACGACGTGGAGTCCGTGACCCTCGCCGACCTCAATCCCAACCGGCTCCCGCGGTTTCTGGCGCCCCTCGTCGGGAAGCGGCTCCGGCTCCATCCGTTCGACGCCTCCGATTACCCGGCGGTCGTGGAGCTGATGCGGGGCCACGACGCCGCGATGTGCGCCTTGCCCTACTATTTCAACGAGCCGATGACCCGGGCCGCGATCGACGGCGGGGCCCATTTCTCCGATCTCGGCGGCAACACCGAGATCGTCTTTCAGCAGAAGAAGCTCGACGAATCGGCGGTGGCGAGCGGACTCTCGATCATTCCTGACTGCGGCTTGGCGCCGGGGATGGTGAACATCCTGGCGGCCGAGGGCATCCGGCGGGTCGATCAGGCCAAGTCGGTCAGGATCTACGTCGGCGGTTTGCCTCAACAGCCGGAGCCCCCGCTCAATTATCAGATCGTCTATTCGCTCGAGGGGGCTCTCGACTACTACACCACGCCATCGTGGGTGCTCCGGGGCGGCCAGCCGACCCAGGTCGACGCTTTGAGCGAGGTGGAGTCACAGGTCTTTCCGGACCCGGTGGGAACGCTCGAGGCGTTCCACACCGGTGGCGGCATCAGCACGATGCCGTTCGCGTTCGCGGGGAAGATCGAGACGATGGAGTACAAGACCCTCCGGTATCCCGGCCACGTCGCCATCATGCGCCCGATTCGGGATTTGGGGCTGATCTCCAACGTCCCGATTCCGGTCAAGGGAACCATGATGGCGCCTCGCGATCTCTTCATCGCCGCGGTCCAGCCCAAGCTGCTGAAGCCCGAGGGGAAGGATCTGGTGGCGCTCCGGGTGGTGGTGACGGGGAGCAAAGATGGCCAACCGGCCGCGGCGCGCTTCGAGTTGTTGGCTCGCTACGATGCGGCGTTAGGCATCAGCGCCATGATGCAGACCACTGGCTACTCGCTCGCCTTGACCGGCTTGATGCAAGTGCGGGGGCAGGTCGCGGCCAGAGGCGTCCGGACTCCCGATGAGGCGATTCCGTTTCGAGCCTACGTCGACGGCCTGGCGCGTCATGGCGTCAAGATCGAAGAGCGTTAGGTGGCGCTCGACTACCCGCGTCTGTGGGCCGACGCCATCCCCTGGGATCGGTTCCTCAACCCCGCCATGGCGCTTTACCGCCTCTGGGACGGAGTCTACCGGCACACCAGGATTCCCGACTGGGCGATCGCGGCCGCGCGGGCTCTGCCCCCCCTTCGCTTCCTGGTCATCAATCACGATTGGTGCCGGGACGGCGCCAGCACCACCCCCTGGGTGGCCCGCCTGGCGGCGACGGCCGGCGGCGAGCTGCGAATCGCCCTCCGCGACGAGAACCCTGACCTGATGAACGCCTATCTCACCAACGGCTCCGGGTCGATTCCGCTGGTCATCGGGTTGGACGCCGACTTCCGGGTCCGGGGGCACTGGGGCCCGCGCCCGGTGGAGCTCCAGGCCTGGGTGCTCGCCAACAAGGACACCATGCCGAAGGAGCAGCGGTACATCGAGATGCGCCGGTGGTACGCCCTCGATCGGGGCGAATCGACGCTTCGGGAGGTCTTGGCCGCGATGAGGTGAGCCGCACCGGCGCAACCGGGTATCGCAACTGCCACGGCCCGGCGGCTGTCAGAACGTCCAGCCGGTGCCCATCGTGAAGTTGAATCCGTGGGTGCCGCCCGCGAAGTTCATTGCGAGGATGGCCGATCGAAGGATCCGGATCGCGACACCTCCGCCACCGCCAAACTGATCGGTGCTCCGGACGAGCCCCAGCGACTGCTGGTCGTCGAGGCGGGCGTAGTCGACGAAGGCCAGCAACGTCATCGCTCCGAAGTCGCCGGCGTTGAGGAGGTCGTGGCGAATTTCGGCGCTCGCCATCTCGATCCCCCTCGCCACCAGGGCGCCGGCCGGAAAACTCCGATGCCCATCAGGACCAGCAACCCCGAATTCCCTTTCCCATCCTGGCACCATCGACCGGGCGCTCAGCGGAGCCTCGGTTGCCAGGCTCCGCCACACCCCTCGGGCGGCCACTACGGTGCCTTCGCGAATCGAGGCGTAGGCTTTCGCCTGGGCATAGAAGAGACCGTGCCAGGATCCGTCGGCCGGGTTGCCGAGCGAGCTCTCCCGCGCGGTACCCAACCCCGCTCCGACCTCCAGCAGCACCCCTTTCGACGGCGTGAACTCTCGATCCCGAGTGTCGAGCACCAGCGCCGGCCTGATCACCAGGTTGCTCCGACCGACATCGGTGCCAAACCGGGTGCCGAACAGGGTGCTCCCTGGCAACGCGGCGAAACGGGTGTGATCGAAGAAGGCGCCGATGGCGATCTTGAGGGGCCCCACGACGGTCCGGGTAACCTCGGCACGAGCGAGAAGCCGGTCGCGGTGAACCCGGTAGACGTTGGCGTTCGGATCGGCCTGGTCGGTCTGCTCGATGTCCGACCCCACACCGTAGAAGCCGAACCGGCCCTGGCGCTCGGCGGCGAGGACCCCATGAAACCGCCACCCCGGCCGGACCCCCGGCAAGCGGGCCTCGACCCGGACAAATCGGCTGCCTAACGTCCCCGCCCCGATTTCCGCCGACACCGCCCCCCGAAACGTCAGCGGGTTGATCACGTCCTTCTCGTCGGTGTGCTCGAGAAAATAAGGCGCGTTCCGAACCCGCTGCCACCGGACGACACCCATCAGCCCATCGGTCGGGTTGCCGAGAAGGTAGGGGAAGTAGCTCGAGGCCCACGGCTCTTGGGCGGCCGCGGGAACGGCAAAGAAACCGGCGATCACCGCGAGGGCAAACCGCCTCATCGCGGATACAAATGCGCCGTGTCGAGCACCTTACCCTCGCGACCGTCGTGACCCGCGTATTTCGACGGGAACAGCGAGGCCCCGCCGAACTCCCCGGCCTTGTTGATCGCGTAGAAGTTGAGACCGTACTTGGGCCGCCCCTGGGGATCGAGCAGTCTCGGCGGCGTCATCGCGACGACCCGTTTCAGGGTCGCCAAGGCCGCGTCGGTCGGCTTCATGCCTTGCCGCATGTGCTCGACCGTCAGGAACCCGCCGCAGACCATGATATTCGCCTCGCCGAGCCCGGTCGAGCCGGCCGCGCCGATCTCGTTGTCGGTGTATTGACCCGCCCCCACGATCGGCGAGTCGCCCGACCGCCCGGGGATCTTGAAGGCCAAACCGCTGGTGGTCGTGATCGAGGAAATATCGCCCTTGTCGTTGACGGTGTTGAGGTTCACGGTGCCGGTCGGTCGAGGCCCGAACTTCTCGTTAGGCGGCACATCGACCCAGTCGTCATCCTTCCCGCGATTGGCGCGCCACCGGAGCCAGATCTCCCGCGACTCGGGGGTGAGGAGATCTTCGTCCTTGAACCCGTAGGAGAGCGCGAAGCGCTTGGCCCCGGCGCCCACCAGGAGAATGTGGTTGGTGTATTTGAGCACCAGCCGGGCCACCTCGCTCGGGGTCTTGATACCCTCGAGGCAGGCCACCGCCCCGGCCCGCTTGGTGGGCCCGTGCATGCAGCTGGCGTCGAGTTGAACGACTCCCTCCTCGTTCGGCAGGCCACCGTAGCCGACCGAATTGTCGGCCGGGTCGAGTTCCTGGATCTTGACGCCCTCGACGCCGGCGTCGAGGGTATCCGCGCCGGCCATCATCATTTCGACGGCCCGGTTGATTCCGCGAAGCCCATTGGCGGACGCCACGGCGGCGAACCTGGCCATTCGGGGCCGAACGACGGCCGGGGCGGGAAATCTCGATTCGGCGGCCAGTCGATCGGCCGCGACCGCGGCGGCGGCGGCACCCAGAAAGGTCCGGCGAGAGAGGGGATTGGTCACGGGAGTTCCCAGGCGAAGGTGGAGTCGGTTTTCGCGCCCCGGAATGTGCACTCAACCTCCGTTCCGCTCAACTTGCTGGCCCCAGCCGCTAGAGCGTAGGTTCCGCCATGACTGGATTCGGACGCAATTTCCTGCCCGGCCCGACCGGGGTGCACCCTGACGTGCTGGCGGCCCTCACGGGGCCAATGTTCGCTCACTACTGGCCCCAGATGCGGCCCTACCTGGACGAGATCCAGCCATCGTTGCAAGCGATGTTCGGGACCGAGCGGCCGGTTTTCACGGTGACCTGTTCGGGCACCGGGATGATGGAAATGGCGATCCGCAACAGCGTCCGCCGTCGTGTTCTCGTCATTGCGAGCGGGTTTTTCGGGGAGTACTTCGCCAGGATCGCCGAGGCCTGCGACAAGGACGTGATTCGGATCAGCGTCCCCTTCGGTCAAACGCTCGAACCCGATCAGCTCGAGGCCCTTTTCGATGGCCCGCCGGTCGACGCGGTGGCCCTGGTGCACTCGGAATCGTCGAGTGGCGCGTTCGCCCCTCTCGAGGCCATGGCCGCGGTCGTCCAACGCCAGAAGGACGTCATGCTCCTGGTCGATGGGATCAGCTCAGCGGCGGCGGTCCCGATCGACATGGACCGAATCGGGGTCGATTTCATGATCACCGGATCCCAGAAAGCGCTTTCCCTGCCTCCCGGACTCGCCTTCGGCGCGGTGAGTCCCCGCCTCGAGGAACGCGCCAAGAAGATCGACGACACGGGGCATTACTTCAGCGTCCTCCGATGGCTCAAGATGACGCGGGAACGGCTGCTCTTCGAAACGCCGGCCCTCTCGATCTACCTGGGCCTCCTGTGTCAGGTTCGCCGGATCGCGGCGGCCGGGGGCTGGCCCGCTCGGTGGGCTCGCCAACAGGCGTTGACCGATCGGATGTGGAGTTGGCTTCGGGCCCATCCGAACCTCAAGCCGCTCGCTCCCGAAGGGCGTCGTTCGCCGACGGTCACGGCCCTCGATCTGGGAGCCGGCCACGATGCCCGAGCGGTGGTTGGCGGGATGGAGGCGGAAGGGTTCCTGATCACCTGGGCGGTCGACTCGGCGGCTCATGGAAGTGTGATCCGAATCGGCCACATGGGCGACACCGAGCTTGGCCATCTCGAGACCATGCTGGCGGCCCTGGAGCCCTTGCTCCCGCCCTGAGCGGCCCCCATCATTCGCCCCCCTTCCCTTTGCTCGGAGTCGGTATGGGTCGCATTGTGAGACACGGGATCGCGATCGCCGTGGCCGGCGGGTGCCTGGCGGCGAGCCGGCTGGAGGCGCAACGGACGACGATCACGATCACCCCCTTCGTGGCCGGATACCTCCCGACCAAGGCCCTCGGATCCCTCGACATTCCGATCAGCGGGATCACGACGACAGTCAGCGCCAAGCTGAAGAACGCGCCGGCGTTCGGCGGCAAGATCGGGATAACTCCTTCCGGTCGGTTCGGGATCGAAGGCGCCTACTTCTATTCGTCCACCAAGAGCCGGATCTCGCTCGGTCTCGGGGTTCGCGATAGCGATGCCTCGGTTCAGGGCGGCTCGCTCAAGGCGACCTTTCGGGCCACCGACGGAAAGACCGACGCCGACGTGATCTTCTCAGCCGGACTGAGCGGCACCAGCCGGAGCGGAGAGGTGTTCCGCCAATCCCTGGCCCAAGATCAGTTCGACATCGGTGGAGTGGTCGGGGTGGGCCTCCACCTGGCGCTCTCGCCGCAAGTGACCTTCCGTCTCGATGGCGACGTGAACCTCTACAAGTGGAACTGGCGGGGAAGTATCCCGAACACCAGCCAAGCCGACGTTTTGCTGATGGCGGGGCTGGGGCTCAAGCTGGGACGTTAGCCAACCATGCGCCAGCTCGCCAAGTACTTCCTCCGAGGGCTCCTGATCACGGCCCCAGCGGTCCTGACGTTCTACCTCTGCTGGCTGGCGATCCGGTGGTTCGACGATCTCTTCGGCATCCAGATCCCCGGACTCGGAATCGCGATCGCGGTCGCCGGCATCACCCTGATCGGGCTTCTGGCCTCGAACCTGGTCACCCAAACCCTGATCGCCACCACCGATCATTTCCTGGCCAAGCTCCCGTTCCTCCGGCTCCTCTACACCAGCATCAAGGACCTGCTCAACGCCTTCGTGGGGGAGCAACGGCGATTCAATCGACCCGTGCGGGCCCGGATCGGTCAGGGCGACGCCGAAGTGTATCTGCTGGGCTTCGTGACGGCCGAATCGATGGATCACCTCGGATTGTCCGGGCAAGCGGCGGTGTACGTCCCGTTTTCCTACAGCGTTGCCGGCCACATTCTGATCCTCCCGGTCGATCGGATCACCCCAATGCCCGTCGACGCCGCAGATGCAATGGCTTTCATCGTGTCCGGTGGCGTCGCCCGATCGGCGGGGAAATAGCGCCGGACGGGCGGACGGGCGGACGGGCGGATCACGGCTTAACGGCGGGGCGGGCGCAACGTCCAGGAGAATGAGCCGGCCTCCGGACCGGCCGAGAGCGAACCGAGGAAAAACCGAACCCTAGGAGCCGTTCCAATGAAAGCGTTTCGCAACGGAGCAATCGGCGTCGCCGTGCTCCTGGCGGCCTGCAACACCGAGGGGACGGGCCCCGAGCTGACCCCGCTACAGTCGCTGATCCTGAACCGGGACGTCGCCCTGGTCGCCGCCGACGCGGTTGGCCAGGACATCGAGATCATGGGCGGGCCCGGGGGCAGCTTTGGGTTCGGCTTCGCTCCGTCGTCGGCCGGGTCGGACGAGCCGAATCACCCGTTCCGGTGCGGGACCAACGAGCGCGAGCACCTCACGATCATCAGGACCTGCATCTTCAAGGACGCCTCCGGCGCCACCCAACCCGGCTACGATGCCACCACGACCGCCTCGGTCGCCGTGCACGCCGAGATCGAGGGCGAGATCGTCCGGGACAACTGGAGCGCCTCGGTCAAGCGGGTCCGCGACTTCGTGGTGTCGGGGTTGGCAGGCACCGAAACCACCCGAACCTGGAATGGTACCGGGAGCGGCACTTCGACCCGTTCCCGCCATCGCGACAATAACGAGACCCGGCAATACGATGTCACCGCCACCGGCACCGTCACCAACGTCGTCGTGCCGGTGCCTCGGACCGACAACGGGTGGCCCCTCTCGGGCACCATCGCGAAACAGATCACCGTCAAGATCACGGGCGGTCCCCACGATGGTGCAACCCGGACTCGCAACGTCTTGATCACCTTCAACGGGACCCAGTTCGTTCCGATCAAGGTCAACGAGAACACCTTCACGTTCGACCTCCGGACCCGGCGGATCGTCCGAGACGACGGCTAGGCGTGTCCGGCGGACCCACGATCCAGCGGGGCCAGGAAACTGGCCCCGCTTTTCGTTGACCCGCGACGTCCTATCTTCCGGGCCATGGTCTCGTTCCGGGATATTCGATTCGACAACAGCTACGCTCGGCTCCACCCGAGTCTCTTCGAGGTCGTAAGCCCGACCCCGCTCTCCAATCCGTACCTGATCGCCTTCAACCCTGACGCGGCCGCGCTGCTCGACCTCGATCCGGAGGCCAGAGACGATCCCGACGCGGCCGCCTATTTGAGCGGCGCCATCCGACTCCCGGGCGCCGAGCCGGTGGCGATGCTCTACGCCGGTCATCAGTTCGGGGTCTGGGTCCCCCAGCTCGGCGACGGCCGAGCAATCCTCTTGGGCCAGGCCGTCAACAGCCGGGGCGAGCGATGGGATCTCCACCTCAAGGGCGCCGGCCAGACGCGGTTCTCGCGGATGGGCGACGGCCGGGCAGTCCTCCGGTCCACGATTCGCGAGTATCTCGCCTCCGAAGCCATGCACGCGCTCGGGATTGCCACGACCCGGGCCCTGGCTATCGTCGGAAGCGACGATCCGGTCTATCGAGAGACGCCGGAGACCGCCGCGACGCTGATCAGAATGGCGCCGAGCCACGTTCGGTTCGGGAGCTTCCAAGTCCTCGCGGCCCGGGGCCTGCACCCGCGGGTCACGGAGCTTGCCGACTACGTCATCGGTGAGCACCAGCCTGACCTCACGGGCGCTCCCGATCGGTATCGGCTCTGGCTCGAGGGGATCGTCGAGCGGACGGCCGATCTCATCGCTCGGTGGACGGCCGTTGGTTTCGCCCACGGAGTCCTCAACACCGACAACATGTCGGTGCTTGGCCTGACCCTCGACTACGGCCCCTACGGATTCATGGAGGAGTACGACCCGGGGTTCATCTGCAATCACAGTGACGACCACGGGCGTTATGCCTTCGACCGCCAGCCGGCCATCGGCCTCTGGAATCTCGCCCGCTTCGCCGAATCGCTGATTCCACTGGTGAGCGCCGAAGAGGCGAACCTGGCGCTCGAGCGCTACCCCTCCCGCTTCCAGGCCAGCTATGCCGAGTTGATGCGCGCCAAGCTCGGCCTCACGACCGCGCGGGACGAGGATGCCGCGCTGGTCGGTGAAATGCTGGCGATCATGGCGGCGAATCGAGTCGACTTCACCCGGTGGTTTCGATCGCTCGGCGACTTGCCACGGGATGCCGCCGCGACGCCCGAATGGCTCCGGACGATGGTGCCTGACGGCGAGCGGCTCGACCGCTGGGTCGGGCAATATCTCGACCGCCTCCGAGTGGAGGCAGTGCCGGATCGGGAGCGCCAAGCCGCCACCCGAGGGGTCAACCCCAAATACGTTCTCAGGAACTACCTCGCGCACCAGGCGATCGAGCGGGCCCAATCGAAAGATTACTCCGAGATCGAGCGGCTCTGGTCTCTCCTCCGTCACCCCTACGACGAGCAGCCGGAGATGGACCGCTATGCCAGCCCCGCGCCGGCGTGGGCCCGGGATCTGGCGGTCAGCTGCTCGTCGTGAGGTGGGCTAGGGCACCGAAACGGAGGTGATGTATGCCACGGTGGAGTCTCGCAGGGCGCCCTTGTTGACGACGTAGATGATCTGGAGGTTGTAGGTGCCCTTCGGGAGCCGGCCGATCCGGCTTTGGTAGAGATGGAGCGAGGCGACGACCGGGCCGTCGCCGTCGGGATTGCCCCGAACCCCGAGCTGGAGGGTGCGAGGGTCGGGTTGCACCAGCCACCCGGTGACCGTGAAAAACGGGTGGGGCACTTCGAAGATCCCGTGAATGGCCAGGGCGCTCTTGCTCACGTCGACCTCCGGGGGTGACCGCCGGACCCCGAACACCCGCGACACCGCAAAGGTAAAGGTCGGGTCGCCCGGCTCCGTGGGACTCCCGCAGCCGACGCCGAGGAGTACCAACGTCAACCACCGAGCGCGCCGCCATCTTCTCCCGGTCTGGGATTCGTTTCCGCGCATGGCTACCTCGACCCCCGTACCGCTACGACACCCCACCTTCAAGGTACCCTCTGAACCGCCGGGTGTCTCCGGTAAAGGTGGCGCCCCCTAGGCGAGCGAGCTGAGCCACAGAGTCACGAACACCCCGTAGAACGCCGCAAAACCCACCATTCCGAGGCGGCGCCACATCGAGGGCCGGACTTCCGGCGGCAACAAGGTGCAGTTGATGTAAAGGAGGTGGAGTGAGGCGATCACGAATACGATGCCGGCCATGTTGGCAGTCAACTGCAGCAACACGAACGGTTGCGCCAGCTTGAGAGCGATCGCTCCCCAGCTCACCCCGACGATCAAGACCGTGTAATAGACCACTCGGACGTCGCCACCCCGCCATTCTCGGAGCGCCTTGCTGCCGGTCCAGAGAATGTCGGTGATCGCTCGGGTCATCCCCTCCATCTGGCCCAGCTGGGTCTTGAAGAGAATCCAGACCGCCATGACGGCCACCACCATCCCTAACGCTGGACCGGCTGCCCCCTCCATCGCCTCGGCCAACGCGGCCGCGGCACCGAGCCCACCGATCTGGGTTCCCGCGGGGACGAACGTGAGATACAGCATGACCGGGAGGGCCATTCCGAGGAGGGCACCGAAGCAGAAAACGCCGACTTGATCCATCCGGACGATCCGCTGCCAGCCACGCCACCGCTTCATGCCCTCGGCGGTCGGATCGAACTTGAATCCGCTGTGCGCCAGGGCGGTCTTCGCAGCCGTGGCCGAGGGGATGTAGCCGGCGTTGCCGCTCATCCCGTAGCCCTTGTCTCGGGCCCAATTGGAGAGCGTCAGGTTGGCCATCCCACCGGCGCCGCTGAAGGCGGCGAAGGCGCCGAGAAGAACGAGATCGACGTCCGGGGGGACCCAACGAAACTCGCTCGCCACCGTGTCGAACCCGACGAACCCGGCGACGGTCTGGGCCCAGATCGATCCAGGCACGTAGCTCAACGCCAGGACCGTGAAGCCGATCAGCGTCGCCGAGACCATGACCCAGTTGAGGATCTCCAGGGTCCGCTCGATGCGCCGCCCGAGGAGGAACAGCACGAAGCAGGCGCCGTACGTCGCCAGGCCGATCAAGTAGACCTTATTCGCATCCTCGGGGCCCGCCAGCTTGCCGGCACCAAGAAAAAACACCGCGCCCGCTGCGTTGGCGGCCCACGCGGGCCACCCGTTTTGAAGGAAGTAGAGGATGGCGTAGAACCAGGCCCAGAAGGTCGCCTTTGGCCGGGTCCGCATGAATCCGGAGAACACCGGCTCGCCGGTGGCGACGGTGTACCGCATCACCTCGAGGTTGAAGAGGGTCTGCAGCAGAACCGCCGCCAGCGTGATCCACAGAACGGTCGGGCCGTGCTTGACGATGATCGCCGGGCCGAGGAGAAACTCCCCGCTCCCGACGGACAGACCGAGGAGGATGACCCCGGGACCAACGACGGGAATCCAACCCAACCCCCGTGGGTTGGGCGGGACCGGCATCTCCGCCGGGCGAAAGGGGTCGAGGCCACTGCGGGCCTCGATCGGAGCGTCGCTACTGGACGACGGCACTGAATGGGGCGGTGACAATCGTTCCCCCGCGACGAAGTTGGACCCACACCCGATAGTTACCGGCCTTCGGGAAAGCATAGGGGAAGGAGAAGTTACCGTCGAATGCCGGCATCGCTCCGTGCGACATGGTCCCTTCCGCGCTGAGCCGCCGTCCCAGCATCCCGGGCACGGTATCCGTTTCCTGACGGCCGCCCAACGCCGCTTGGGCGATCATCGATACGGTCCCGTTGGGATGGAGATGGATGTAGACGGAGCCATCGTCCCGATGGACGACCGCGTGAGCGGGCATCCCGAGGTACGGATCGAGTCGAGCAACCCGGCCGTCGGCTTCGGTGACCTCGAAGCGGAGCCCGGCGGCCTCGTTCGCCACCAACGGGCTCGGTCGGTTGACCCAGGAGATCGTCGCGCCATCGGGGAGCCGATAGCGGTCGCCGGTCGGGTCGCCGACGAAGAAGGCGTCGTCGGCGTCACCGAGCGAGGGGGTGGCGGCGTCTGCGGGGCTGGTCACGTCGACCGATGCGACCATGGTCTGGGGAAACCCGGACTCGTGGACCACGTCGGCGTAGACATCGTAGCTGCCGACCGGCAGGGCGCCCAAATTGGCGAAGAACGTGGCGGAGTCGGAGGACACCGGGTGGAGATGGCTGAAGGCGCCCTGACCATCCCGCCGGATCATGAACAGATGCATCAACTTGCCGTGGTCCGGAAGGAGCGGTGCCCGGGAGAATCGTTGCCACCGGTTCACCGCTCGGCCGCCGGTCCAGATCGAGTCGGTGATCGTGAACTTGAGCACTCCGGGCGACTCGATCTCGGCGGAGGCGGTGAACGGCCGATAGAGGGCTTCCTGATAGTCTCGCGCCACGCTGTTCCACCACACCCGGCCACCATACAGCAGGGCACCGAGAATCGCGGCGCCGGCGGTGGCGGCCACGATCCCGATCCGGCGCCGCCGGGCATCGGGCACCCCGCCGGGCGCCGTCACTCCGTCGGTCGCGGCGGCCCGGAAAATGGTGACCGCCCCGATGAACAGGACGACACCTAACACGGCGAGGACGTTCCCCAACCAGGGATACAGACCAATTTGGCGAACCGCGACCGCCGCGACCGGCACGGTGACCGTTCCCTGCCCTTTCGACCCGGTCACCTCGACATGGACGCTGAACGACCCGACGGTCATGAACCACAGCTCGGCGTGATAGACGCCTGGTCGGCCGGGGATCGGCTTGGCTTCGTCCGGCGGGGGGGCGCCTTTCTTCCCGAGATCGAAGATCACCGGCTGAGCGGTGACCCTCTCGACCCCGTCTCCAGTGACCGTGATGTCGATCTGGGCGAGTCCCGGCACCACGCCGGGGAGGCGGACGACGACCTGAACGGGATAGGGCCCGGCGTCTCCTTGGAACCAGGTATCGGGGCTCCCTACGTGGGCTGTGGTGGCGAGCACCAGCGCCACGAGGCCCCCACCCGTGGCGAGGAGACGACCGGTCGGCACCAACGAGCCTACCGCTTGACCCGGGTCATCCAACTACCCCACCAGAGCCCGATTCGGCTCGACACCGCTCCGATCAAGACCGCGAACCCGAGCCCCTTGGCCATGGCGGCGACGTCGAGGCTTCCCTGCCAGCGGGCACCGGGGACGAACGAGTAGCCGGGAACGTCGAAGAACTCCCTGGTCCAGGGACCGATCCGAGCGGTATAGTCCCAGTAGCCCTGGCCAAAGACATAGTTCGGCTGGTCGAGGGTCAGGAGGAAACTCGAGAAGGGCCATTGCGCCGCCACCAGGGCGAGCACGAACGCCGTCGCCACGACCGGGGCGAGCAACCAATCGTTCCCGATCTTCCGCCGATTGACCAGCCAATCGATCAGGACCGCGGGCACCACGATCAGGAGCGGGAAGCCCGGCGGCACCAGAGTGGTGACCGGATTGTAGATCGGGGCGAGCATCGGGGTGGCCGGCACCAACGCCAGCACCCAGTTGAGCACGATCATTACCACCGTGTAGGTGAGAGCAGCCACGGTGGCCGGCCACCGGCCGTTGCCGCTCCGGGCCACCGCCACCAGAAACAGTGGAAAGACGCCGGCGGAAATCTGATAGAAGGCGGGCCGATGTTGCATGTTCGGCAGCCCGGTCTCGGCGTAGACCAACGTCGCCACCATCAAGACGATGAGCCCCATCGAGGCCGCGAATACGAACCCGGTCCGCTTGGAGACCACGCCGCGGTTCTGGGCGGCCAGCATCATCAGCATGGCGCCCAGCTGAACGGTCACCATTCCCGAGGCCAGGAACGAGTGCGGTGGGGTGAGGATCTCGACGTCGAGCCCGTAGGCGGCATGCCACCAGTCGTCGAACGGGGCGGAGGTGATCATGGCGATGGTGCCCCAGATGCAGACCCACCCGCCTAACGGACCGTAAAAGGTCTTCCACCAGCGGACCGAGCCGGCCCGCTCGGCGTCGCTGCCGAGAAAGGACGTGTACAGCACTCGCCACCCGCAAAAGAGCCCGGCGACCGCCGCCGCCACCTGTTCGAGGACGTGGGGCGGGCTCCAGAAGGTGTCCCGGCCAATCGCCCGGTGCCAGGCGATGTCCCAGTGGAGCCCGATGATGATCGCGGCGGACGAAAACAGGACGGCGGGGACGGTAGCCTCGAGCGCCAGCGAACGGGCCCAGGAAGGAACCGCGGACCGGGCCGACGGGCGATCGAGAACCGACGTAGTCATAAGACACTCCGTCACTTAGCGGCGACACGCGGCCGGCTGCCAAGACTAAGGATAACTACCGACCCGGTCAACCAGGCGCTACTTTCGCCCGGTGCCCGAGCCCGTCGCCTTCCTGAGCCATCCCGCCTTTCGAGCGGCGGCGGCGGCGTTCGTGCCCGAGCTCGCCGTCGCCTCACCGGAGACCTGGCGGCTCCTGATCGCAACGGTCGACGTCGCGGTGGCCGACCGCGCCGCGCGGCTGCGCCGCCAGCTCGGCGGGTTCCTTCGCCTCCTCGATCTCGCCGCCCGGGTCCGTTTCGCCAAGCCGCTCCATCGGCTCGACCTCGACATCCGGATTGCGTTCCTGCGGAGCTTCGAGCGGGCGCCGGTGGCGCTGTTACGGCGCGGCGTCTGGGGCCTCCGGACGTTGGTCTTCCTGGGCTACTACACCCAGCCAACGGTCATCGCGTCGTTAGGCTACCGGGCGTCCGCCGCCGGTTGGAGTCGATGAAGTCCCGGTATGACGTGGTGATCGTCGGGTCCGGCGCCGGCGGCGGGACCGTGGCCGCTCGCCTGGCTCCGCTGGTCGCTCAGGGAAAGTCGGTCCTGGTGCTGGAGCGGGGGCCCCGGTTCGAGGATCACGAGTTCACCGGCCGGGAGATCGAGATGGCCGGCGCCCTCTATGCCGACGGCGGCGGATTCCTCACCGCCGACGGCGCCATGACCCTGGCCTTCGCGCGGGGCTACGGCGGCACCACCATCGTCTACACCGGTACGTCGCTGGTGGCGCCCGAACGGGTGATCGCGGCCTGGAACGTCCCCGGCCTCGACCACGCCGATCTCGCCGCCAGATCCCGCCGCTATCTCGGCGAGAACAACGTGGCCCCGTTGCCGCCCGAGCTGCTCAACGACAACAACCGGCTCTTCGTCGAAGGCGCCCAAGCCGCCGGATTCCACGCCGAGCAGTTCCCCCTCAATCTGAAGGGCTGCCGGGGATCGAGCCTCTGCAACCTCGGATGCCCGAACGCCGCCAAACAGGGCACCAATCGGGTCCAGCTGCCTAACGCCGAGCGCCAGGGCGTGACGGTGATCTCCCGCGCCGAGGTGCTGGGGATCGGTGAGCGGCGACTGTCGGTGCGAGTTCACCCGAGACCGGCCGGCGGCAAGGGACTGGAGTCCGAGTGGCCGCCCGGCGACTGGTCCATCGACGCCGACATGATCGTGCTCGCGGCCGGGGCGATCGGCACTCCGACGTTGCTGCTTCGATCCGCCCCCGCGGGCCTTCCCAGCCGCGTTGGTGAAGGGTTCACCGCGCACCCCGCCCTGATCCTGGTCGCCGAGCACCCTCGGGAAATCAGCAACGACGTCGGCCATCCAAAGAGCTTCTACCTCGATCGCGGGGCGGAAGAGGGGTATGTGCTGGAAACCTGCATGTACTTTCCGTTCGTGACTGCCAAGAACCTCACCGGCTTCGGACCCGAGCACAGCGTCCTGATGAGGGCCTTCCCGCGCCTCCAGATGATCCTAGTGCTGGCGTGCGACCAGGCGGTGGCCGGCAACCGAATCACGGTGACCGCCGAGGGCGAGCCGGTGGTCCACTATCGCTTCACACCGGCGGTCATCGAGTCGCTCGCCAGAGCCACCCGAACCTCGGCGAGAATCTTCTTCGGCGCGGGGGCGGTCCGGGTCCACGCGCCGCTGGCCAATCCGCCCCTGATCGAAGCCCGCGACCGGGGCCGCCTCGACGAGTTGATCCACCGGCGTCACTTCGCCGCCGGGACGGTGTCGATCTCCTCGGCCCATCTGATGGGCGGCTGCGGCATGGGTCGGTCGGCGGCCAACTCGGTCACCGACGGTTGGGGCCGGGTCCATGGCGTCCCGTGGCTACGGGTCGCCGACGCCAGCCTCTTCCCGAACGCCCTCGAGATCAATCCATACGTGACCATCATGGCGTTGGCCGACCGGGTCTCCGACGGGATTCTCGGCGACCTGACGGCGGGCCAGTAGCCCAATGGCAACGCTGACTGGCGCCGAGCTGGTGGTCCGGGCCCTGGAGGACGAGGGCGTCCGGTTCGCGTTCGGGATTCCCGGCACCCACAACATCGAGCTCTATGACGCCCTCGCGGTGTCGAAATCGGTTCGGACGATCCTGATCACCGACGAGCAATGCGCCGGCTTCATGGCCGACGCGGTCTGGCGGAGCAACCGAGAGCTGGCCTGCGCCAACGTGGTGCCGGGAGCCGGGCTCACCCACGCGTTGTCCGGGATCGCCGAGGCTTATCTCGATGGAATGCCGCTCCTGGTGTTGGGCTGCGGGATTCGGCGCGACACCGGTCACGCCTACCAGTTGCACGACGTCGACCAGCTGGCGATCGTGGCACCGGTGTGCAAGGCGACTTTCCGGCCGACGGAGGGGCGCGACCTGTATCGAACGATCCGGGAGGCCTGTGCGCGGGCGCGGGCCGGCACCCCGGGACCGGTGATGGTCGAAGTCTCGGTCGATCTCTACCTCTTCAAGCATCAGGTCGATCGATTCGAGGCACCGCCGGCAACAGTCGGCCCTCCACTCGACCGAGCGGCGATCGACCGGGCCGCCGAGCTGCTCACCGCGCCGGATGCGGCGCCGCTCCTCTATCTGGGATGGGGGGCCGCCGGCGCCGGCTCGGCGCTGATCGAGCTGGCAGGAACGTTAGGCTCCCCCGTGGCGACCACCATCACCGGCAAGGGGGTTTTCCCGGAATCGCACCGGCTCTTTCTCTGGAACGGGTTCGGGGCAGCGGCGCCCCCGTTCGCCCGCGAGGTGGCCGCCGAATGCTCGGTCACCTTGGCGATCGGCTGCCGCTTCAGTGAGGTGGGCACCGGCAGCTTCTCGTCGCCACCTCGCGGCCCGCTGATTCACGCCGACATCAACCGGGAGGTCTTCGGCCGCAACTATCCCGCCGCCGTCACGCTCGAGGGCGATGCCGCCGAGATGGTCCCGGCGTTGTTGGCCGCGATCCGCGCCCGCCGGCCCGGGAGCCGGCCGGTTCCTCAGCTCGAGCGATCGATCGGCGAGGGTCGAGAGAAGGTCGTGAAGGAGCGGCTCGCGGTCGCCAGCAAGGACAAGGTCACTCCGGCCCAGTTGTTCCTCTCGCTGGCCCGAACGTTCGGGCCGGAGACGATCTACACCACCGATAGCGGCAACGGCACCTTCCTGGCCATGGAGCATCTCGTGCTCGACCGGCCCGGTCAGTTGCTGGCGCCGGTCGACTACTCCTGCATGGGATACTCGGTGCCGGCCGCGATCGGGGCCAAGCTGGCATGTCCCGATCGCCCAGTGGTGGCGCTCGCTGGCGACGGGGCCCTCCTGATGACCGGCTTGGAGCTGCTCACCGCGGCCCACCAGGGCGTCGCGGTCGCCGTCTTCGTGCTCCGCGATCGGGAGCTGGCCCAGATCGCTCAGTTCCAGGCAACGGCTTTCAATCGGAAAGCGGCGAGCATCTTGCCCGATTACGACGTGGCGAGTCTGGCGGAGGCGGTCGGGGTGGAGTGGGTTCGCCTCGACCGGGACGCCGATTTGGAACAGGTCATGCGCCACGCCAAGAGGATCACCGACGAGGGCCGGCCGATCGTGGTCGACACCGCGATCGACTACAGCGAGCCGACCTTTTTCACGAAGGGCGTCGTGAAAACCAACCTCGGGCGGCTGCCCCTCAAAGATCGGCTTCGATTCATTGGCCGGGCGATCGGTCGACGCCTGACTGGCGGCTCGTAGAGGCAGGCGGAGCCCGCACCTACGTCTTGAAGTTCCCCACCGCCGCGGTGAGCCGCTCGCTGGCGGAGGAGAGATGGGTTCCCGAGGCGCTGATCTCCTCGGTCGCCGCGTTCAGCTCCTGGGCGGCCGCCGCGATCTCCTCCGCCGAAGCGGCGTGCGACTCCACCCCCGAGGCCAACTCCCGGGAGCGCCCGGCGATCTGTTCGATCAACGACCGCACTTCGACCGCCGCCCGCGACACCCCCCGAGTCCACTCGTCGATCCCCGCGGCCTCCTGGGCCACGTGCTGGAGGCCGTCGACCGCCGCGGTCGCCGCCTCCCGCGCGGAAAGCCCGCTCCGGCCCAGGCGGAGGATGCGCTCCCGAGTGATTCCGACCCGCTCGACCAGCCGGCGAGCGGTTTCGCTGGTGGCGTTGGCGGTTTGAGCGGCCTGAGAGGCCAGCTTCTGCATCTCGGCCGCCACCACCGAGAACCCCTCGCCGTGTTCGCCCGCTCGGGCCGCCTCGATCGACGCGTTCAGCGACAACACCCGGGTCTGTTTGGCGATCGCTCGCGATTGCACCAACAGCCGCTCGATCTCCGCCGACGCGGTCACCAGCGCCTCGGCCTCTTCCGACCCCCGGGCCACCTCCTCCGAGAGCCCCTCGAGGGCCGTGGCGCTCTGGCCGAGCCGAGCTTCATGGTTGCGGGCCAGAGCGGCCAGCTCGGCGTTCCGTTCGGCGGTTCGCTGAGCGCCGCCCGCAACCTCCTGGGCGATTCGCAGGATGCTGGCGGCGTCATCGGCCACGCTCCGCACCAGGCCGGCCTGGCTGATGGCCCGATCGGTGAGGTCCGAGGTGGTGTGGGCCACGTCTTCGGTCGAGGCCATCACCTGTTGGGAGGCCTGGGCGATCTCCCCGGCCAGCGAAGCCGTTTCCTGGGCCGCCTGACGAATGGCGTCCACCAGCCGGCGGAGTTCGTAGACCATGAGCCGAATCGACTCGGTCACCGGGCCGCCCCCCACCGCCTGGATCTGGACCTCGCTGATCCGGAGGTCGCCCTTGCCGATCCGGGTGGCGACTTGCTCGGTGGCGCTCAACGGCCGGAGAACCGCCCGCTGGAACCACCCCTCCACCAGCGTCACGGTCACCAACGCGGCCATCGCGAACCCGCCGATCTGGGCGGCCATCGGAAGTTGCTGGCCGAATACGACGAGGGCCCAGACCAGCAACGTCAGGACGACGACGATCCCGATCCCGGCCAGCCGGAGCCGGCGAACCAGGGGGTGAATGGCGGCCATACAAGGAATCTATATTGTCGGGATGACCTACACCCCGGAATCGATCGAGGCCAAGTGGCAGAGGCGGTGGGCCGAGCGGCGCACCAACGAGCCCGACCTGGACGGCGCCGAACGGCCGTTCTACAACCTGATGATGTTCCCGTACCCGTCGGCCGAAGGGCTTCACGTCGGGAATTTCTACGCGTTCACCGGCAGTGACGTCTTCGGACGGTTTCAGCGCCTCCGCGGCCACACCGTCTTCGAGCCGATCGGGTTTGACGCATTCGGGATTCACAGCGAGAACTACGCTCTCAAGATGGGGGTCCATCCCGGCCGCCTGATCCCCCAGAACATCGAGAATTTCACCCGCCAGCTGGTGGCGTTGGGCGGGATGTTCGACTGGAAACGCGTCCTGGCGACCACCGACCCCGGCTATTACCGGTGGACCCAATGGATCTTCCTCCAGCTGTTCAAGGCGGGGAAAGCGTACAAGAAGAAAGCCGCCGTCAACTGGTGCCCCAGCTGCAAAACGGTCTTGGCGAACGAGCAGGTGATCGCCGGAGCCTGCGAGCGGTGCGGGACCGCGGTCGAGCAACGGTTGCTGGAGCAGTGGTTCTTCCGGATCACCGACTACGTCGAACGATTGCTCGGCAATCTCGATGATCCAGCGAAGATGGATTGGTCGGCGTCGACGGCCGCGGCCCAGCGGAACTGGATCGGACGCTCGACCGGCGCCGAGATCGACTTCGCCCTGGCCGGGGACGAGGCCATCCGGGTCTTTACCACCCGGGCCGACACGATTTTCGGGGCGACCTTCATGGTGCTCGCCCCGGAGCACCCCCTCGTCGACGCGGTGACCAGCGCGGGGCAGCGGGCCGCGGTCGAGGCGTATCGGAGGGCGGCCGCCACCAAAGATCTGGTATCGCGAAAGGTGGGAGAGAAGGACAAGACGGGGGTTTTTACCGGAGGGTTTGCCACCAACCCGGCCAGTGGCCGGCCGATTCCCGTGTGGATCGCCGACTACGTCTTGATGGAGTATGGGACCGGCGCGATCATGGCGGTTCCCGGGCACGACGAGCGGGATTTCGCTTTCGCCTCGCGGTACCGGCTAGAGATCGTCAGGGTGATTGCCCGGGCCGACGAGACCGAGGCGACGCCCCTGACGGAGCCCTTGATGGACGAGGAGGGCTGCCGATTGGTCAATTCGGGCCAGTTCAGCGGCCAGTCGGTGCCCGATGGCTCGGCCGCCATCATCGGTAAGTTGGAGGCGGACGGGACCGGCAAGGGTGTCGTCAAATACCGGCTCTACGACTGGTGCATCTCTCGCCAGCGGTACTGGGGTCCCCCGATCCCGATCATCTATTGCGATGCCTGTGGCCCCGTCGCGGTCCCGGAACGGGACCTGCCGGTGCTCCTCCCCGATATTCCCGACTTCAAGCCGGACGACTCGGGCACTTCCCCGCTCGCGCGGCACAAGGAGTGGTACCACGTCGCCTGTCCGGCGTGCGGCAAGCCGGGCCGACGGGAGACGGATGTCTCCGACACGTTCCTGGATTCGGCCTGGTACCACATGCGGTACCTCTCCACCGAGCGCGCCGATGGGGCTTTCGATCCGGCTCGGGTCGCCAAATGGCTGCCGGTGACGATGTACATCGGGGGCAACGAGCACGCGGTCCTTCATCTCCTCTACGCTCGGTTCGTGACGATGGTGCTCCACGATCAGGGGATGCTGACTTTCGACGAGCCGTATCGACGGTTTCGGGCTCACGGTCTCATCGTCAAAGACGGCGCCAAGATGTCGAAGTCGAGGGGCAACGTCGTGATCCCCGACCAGTACATCGCCAAATGGGGGGCCGACACGTTTCGGCTGTTCCTCATGTTCCTGGGACCGTTCGAGGAGGGCGGCGATTTTCGGGACGCCGGTCTGGCCGGCCCCAGGCGCTTCCTGGACCGACTGTGGGACCTGGTCGATCAGTGCGAGCGGCGGACCCTGACCGGCGAGGAGCTCCATCGCGAGATCGTGGTGAAATGGCATGCCACCAAGAAGAAGGTCACTCGCGATTTGGAGACCTTGGGCTACAACACCGCGATCGCGGCCTTGATGGAGCTGCTTAACGCGATGCGGGACTCGAACTGCACCGAGCGCGCGATCGTCAAGGACATGGTGATCATGGTGGCGCCGTTTGCGCCCCATTTCGCCGAGGAGTGTTGGGAGCGACTCGGTGGCCAGAGCTCGGTGTTCGAAGCGAAGTGGCCGACCTGGGACGAACGCCTGACGATCGATCCGGTCATCGAGATCGTCGTTCAAGTGAACGGGAAGACTCGCGCGACCCTGCGAATGCCGCGAGGGGCGTCCGAGGCCGCAGTGCTCGACCGGGCCAAGGGCGCGGAGTCGGTCGGCCGCTTCGTCGGGGGGAAGGAATTGAGGAAGGTGATTTTCGTGAAAGACCGGCTGATCAACCTGGTGGTGTAGAGGCCCTTCCGAAAGCCCAAAACCGCGCTACACTATCGAGGTGATGACACTCATCCGCGAGGCGCGGCTTCGGCCCGAGTTCGGCCATCTCTATCCGGAGCTGCCTGCGGGTCAATGGATGCCCGCCTCGCAAATCGGCGCGACGATCCTCTTGTCGCAGCTGAAGTCGGAGCGGGCGCCGTCACTCGGCGAACGGTTACTCGACGAAGTCCACTTCGAATTTCGCGGCGGGATCGCCCGCGACGACCACGGCCTGAAAACCCGCGTCAACGACCCCGCCCACCTGCATTAATGATCCGACCTAGATTCCGAGCCCCAGGAGCAGCAGGGCGCCCGCCGGAGCCAACAAACCCGCGATCAGTTCGAAGATCCCTTCACTGAACTCGAACACCGCTCCCAAGGCCGCCAATTCGTCCGCCGAAAGCTCCCGCCCGCCTTCGCCCCTGATGACGGGGCTCGCCGGGTCGCCCTTGATGGTCGCGAACAGCTTGCCGTTGACGGTCACCGCCGCGTCGACCGCCGCCGGCGTCATCTTGGCGTTGATCGCCACGACGTCCGAGCCAGCCCGCACCGTCAGCTCGACCTGGCCCGGCCCCTGATTCTCTCCGGCCAAGCCAACCGCCTTGACCACCACCGAAAACTGCTGACTCGGCACCTCGAGCTTGGCATCCAGGGTGACGGTGCCACCCCGGCCGAAGAGCTGACCGGTCGTCGCCAGATCGAAATTGACCCGCTCGGTCCCGTCGCTCATGAACCCCTTGACCGTCACCGTGGCCGCCCCGATCGATCCGGTGAGATCGAAGCTGTAGTCGAGATAGGTCTTCTCCGCCGAGACCACCTTGAGTCGGAGCCCGGCGGTGGTCGCCGAGGCGGCCTTTTCGTCGGTCAGGTCGGAGTAGCCGATCTCCTTGGCGACGTTCGGCCGACCCTCGGCGTCGTTTTCGTACAGGACGAACCGGACCCCGTTAGTCGGAGCGCCAACGCGGCCTTCGGCGACGAGGTACCGCTTGGCGACCGGGTCGTAGACCATCGTTTTGCCGAGCATCGATGACCGGATCACCGGGACCGCCGCCGGGCCGCCCGCGGGCGACACCATCGCCGCGATATCTCGAACCAATCCCACCAGCCGGTCGGTGTCGCCACTCGGCGCGACTGCCACCGACGGCACCTGTCCGCCGAGCCACCGGAAGCTCTGGAGGATCGGACTCGAGTTGACTCGCTCGACCGTCGCGACGCCGTCGCGGACGCGCTTGGTGTTGAACTGGGCTTGGTTCGCTTCCGGGCCGCTCGGATTGGCGCAGGCCGCCGCCACCGCGAGTCCCACCATCGTCGCCGACTGCCGGATCGCCTTCCTCATGCGCCTTCCTCCTCGTGAGCGGCTCCCGAGCCGCCGTCTGGGCCGTTGCCGCGACCGCCGTCTCGCAGAGTCCGCAACCGGCTCTGCTGCTCCTTGGTCAGGACGTTCTTGATCCGGATCAGGAGCGCCACCTGCATTTTCTTCACATCGTTCTCGATCTTGAGCAGTTTGTCGACCTTCGCCACCGCCGCCCCCTCGTCGACCGTCGCCGCCTCCAGCATTTCCACCACCTCGAACGCCGGCTCGGCCATGTCGAGCTGGAGCGGCACCAGCTCGGACTGAACCTTCTTGATCGCGTCCATGATGGTGGACCGCTGTTGCGCCGTCAGGTTGATGTCCCGGGCGTGCTTCAACACCAGCTGCGGGTCGAACAGCGCCTTTTCGAACCGATCGTCCTTCTTCTCTTGTCCCTGACCTGGCGCCGCGGCGAATACCGCCAGCGCCATAACCCACCAGAAACACCTCATAGTCGCTGTCCTTCCGAAACCCCGCTCATGGGAAACCACCCCCCGGTCCCACCGATGCTCGGCACCGTTCGCAGAAACTCCGCGCCGGACACGTCGAGCAAGAAATCCGTCGAGCTGCGCAGGCCGATCGACGGGATCCCCTCGGCCGGCTCCTCGGCGCCGCGTTTGGCGACGACCGCGATCACCACGGCAGCCGCGACTCCGATCGCCGCCCATCGCCACGGATTCGATCGGCCGGGACGCCGGGGCCGACCCAGCCGCACCCGCTCGAACGATGGCGTCCACCCGGCGTCGGCCTGGCGAGCCGCCGCGAAGGCCTCGCGAAGATCCTGATCGTCGGGTCGGGTCGTCATCGGATCTCCTCTCTCGAACCCAAGATAGCTCGGAGCCGGGCCTTCCCGCGTTCGTAATGGGTCCGGGCGGTGCCGACCGGCATGGCCAACACGCCGGCCGCTTCGTGAATCGTTAGGTCCTGATAAAACACCAGGTGAATGACCTCCGCCTGCCGCTTCGAGAGCCGTTCCATCGCCGTTTTCAGTTTGGCCGCCACCGCGCCCGCGTCGGTCGTGGCGCCGGGATCCGGGATCTCCGCCGCGCGCTCTCGCCACCAATGTCCCAGCCGAGTCGCCTGCCGCCACCGCCACCGTTGCCGCTCCCACGCCGTTCGCCGGATCACCCCGAACAGCCAGGTCTTGAAGGCTGCCCGTCCATCGAACCGGGCGCGCCCTTCGAGCACCTTCAGGTAGCTCAGGTGGAGGACGTCCTCGGCTTCGGCGCGGTCGCCTTGGCAGCAACGGAGGGACCACGCAAACCCCAGTGGGTGAAGGCCTTCCAGCTGCGCCTCGAGGTCCTCCGGCTCCATTGGGTGCGCCGCTCTCCCGGGCTGCCGTTCTTCAAACTGATGGTTGGTGACGCTGGGCCGCCGCTGATAGGACAGCCGGGCCAAAGCGGCCCGTCAGTGCCCTCGGCCCACGAGGTGGAGTCCAGCGGCAACGGTGGGATCGCTCAGAAGTGCGTACCGGAGGGCTCGCTCCCGGTCGCCGGTGACGATCGCCGCGACCCGCCGAAGCTCCCGGTCGAATAGCTCCTGGTGGCGAGCTACCAGTCGCCGTGACAGGGTAATCCCGGCGGGGCGAAGCAGGGCACCTAGCTCGTCTCGCTCGGAAGGGGTCAGGGTGAGGGAGTCGATCGCCGGCCCGGTGATCCGGCTCGAGTCGAAGCCGCCCACGAGCCGATCGAGGGCCGCGGCGAGGACTTCCGGCTGCCGTTGGAGCACCCGCCGGAGCAGCGCCTCTTCTCGAGGAACCGCCACCGCCGAATCGGGAGCGATTCCGCCGGCGATCAGCTGGCCACCCGGTCCTTGCCATCGGCCGGTCGTTAGGCGGAGGGCCGCGCTGTCGCCGAGGGGGACCGTGGTCTGGACCAATCCCTTGCCAAAGGTTCGCTCCCCGACCAGCTGGGCCCGCCGATTGTCTCGGAGCGCGGCCGCGATGATTTCGGCCGAGCTGGCGGTTCGTCGATCGACGAGGATGGTGAGACCGAGGGAGGGGTAGTGATCCGGTTGTTTGGCGATGTAGGTCGCCCATGGGCTCCGGCGCTTCGACACCGCCCCGATCCGCTGACCGGGTATCAGGAAGAGATCGGCGACTGCGAGGGCCTCCTCGAGGGGGCCGCCTCCGTTGCCACGAAGATCGAGGACGAGACCGGACAACCGATCGGCGCGGATCTGACCGAGGACCTCGCGAAGCTCCTTACTGGCATGGGTCGAGACGCTCCCGAGCACCAGGTAGGCGATCGAATCGGTGAGCCGCACCAGGGCCGACGTCGCCGCGAGGTGAGATTCGGTCGCCGTGAGGTTCCCCTCGACCGCCACCGAATCTCCGGGAGTGCGGAAGCGAATCCGGACCGAGTCGCCACCGCCACGGAGCATCGCGGCGGCCTGCTCGGGGGACAACGGCGTGGTCGGCAGGCCGTTGATGGCGAGGAGGTAATCCCCGGACTTCACGCCGAGCCGATCGGCGGGCCCTTGTGGGGTCACCGAGGTCACCCGAAGCCCCGCGAGTCCGCTCGCCACCTCGAGTCCAACCGACCGGCCTCGCCCGCTGAGAAGGGCGCGGTATCGGCCGTATTCGCTGGGTCCGAGAAACGCAGAGTAGGGATCGCCGAGGGTGCTGACGACGCCCTTGGCCGCCTTGGCATAAAGCTCGTCGTCGGTCAGCGAGTCCACGTAGCCCTCGCGAATCGCCGTCAAGACATCCTGAAACACTTGGGCCGTCGTGACCGCGCGGGGGCGACTGGCAGTCCGTTGTCGTTCGGCCAGCACGCCAAGCCCCACCCCAACCGTCAAGCCGAAGGCCAGAGACAAGAGAGTACCACGGACGCGACTCATGGGACGTTTCTGCCGCAGTTTGGGTGCCAGGCCAAGTCCGGGGTTACTCGCCCCGCAGGCTCGCGGCTCTCAGGGAGAGCAACAGACCCGAGCCACCCCTCCCGAGGTCGTCGGACAGCGGCTAGGGTTTTGCTTTGACTCTGAGAGGAGCTGCTCCGACGCCGGCTGCACCGGTTCTGGTGAACGTCAAGTCGGCGCGTATCTGCGTAGTCCCCGGTTTCTTCGCTGTGAGGAGCCCGTCTGAAAAGACAGTGGCAATTGAAGTATCCCCTACGCTCCACCGCGTGGTGAAAGCCTCGTTGGGGCTTACTGCCGCTCGCATTCGAACAGAATCGCCAGGATAGATATCCATGGACTCAAGGTCTGGAATAATCGCGACTGTCAGATGGGGCAAATCGACTGGAAACGAAGGCCCGGATCCCTCACTACGGCAGCCCAACGGACCAGTCCCCAGGCAAGTCGCCGCCGTCACGGCCCATAAGGCCCGCTTCAATGACCTATTGGATGTCATACTTCAGAGTTCCCAGATCCTTGTTGATTCCCGAGGTGGGACTGTAAAAGATCTCGCCTGGGGTAATCCCGGCCGCGATCAGCCCCATTAGTTTCGCCGGATACGGCAAAAAGTCCCAGAGGAAGGCTGGAGTTCCGCTGTCCCCAAAGAGGACATTGAGGTTATACGCTGTGTTCTGGCAAAGGAAGGTCAGGTTGCTTGGTATGATCACGCCACTTTGATTGTGGTATGTCGCGGAGTCGGGGTCGAACCGAATGCAGGTCCGCCCACGCGTTCCCCAGCTCGTCCCGGTCGACGCACCCACCTTGTAGATTCCATTTCCGAACGGGGTCGGACGCATTTGGTCGATGACCAGGCCAAGTACAAACTCGAAGGGTGACGGCGCACCCTCCGGCGGGAGCGCGATGATTCCGCCTCCCCACAACGACGCATTCGTGTATCTGACCAGCGCTGCGTCACTCCATCTGCAGACGCGGCCGCTCGGGCAACTTCCTCCTGCAAACGGTGGCGGGTCAACGACTTCCGTCGTTGCTACTGTGTCGAAGATCACCGGTTGGTACCAAATCGATCCTGGACCTGGCGGGTCAAGGCCAAGCATCGTCTTGGTGCAATGTGAGTTGGTAATGAAGTGGGCTTCACTTCCCGGCGCGCCCACGCGGACCACATTTGCCCCCAAGGTGCAGCCCTTGGTGCCGGGATCCTGTCGGGTGATCACGATGCCGGCAACGGTTGGCCGGACGTTGCCCTGGAGGCTGTCGATATCGATGAGAGGGGGCACAGGAATCTTCACGATTTCCGTGACGATGGCATCCCGAGGGATTCCGGCTTTCCCGACCAATGCCTGACTTTGCCCTAGGACCGCGATGTCCGCCACGCCAACCTCGATCCTGTTCCGCCTCTCCTCGATGTCCGTGAAAACGACGCCTCTTGGAGCCTCGTTATCGTACTTTCGTTTCCATTCCACTAGATCCAGCCAAGCAAACTGCCCCGTCCGGTATTCGAGGGAACGCCCCCGTGCCAGGCTGAGGTCCGCTTGTGAATTCTGTGTCGCTGCCGCAATGACGGCCGAGGCAGCCGACGCTTGAGTTTCCGGATCTTGGAGCCAAACGACCACGGAAGCGCTATCCACGAAGAGTCCCCCAAACCCCGGTACCAGCCTGGCAATTTCGGTTATTTCTTCGTCAAGAGACAGGATGGGGCCGGCAGCTTGTTCTACGCTTGCTAGAATGTGTGGCGACTTCTTGTCTGTTGACGCTGCCTCCGGGTCAAATGTTTGGCACCCTGTACCATTGAGCAGGTCTCCAAGGGTCTAGTAAATCGTCGCCATATTTCGTCGGGTAGGCCAGTGGCCACTCGGTCGGGAGTGCCTGAATACCCCCGGCGCCTTGAGCTGCCTGGGGGG